>ERZ857951.11-NODE-11-length-244188-cov-7.051222_pt1 | contig 244188 bp, 235 predicted proteins | sample MGYA00519759_ERZ857951 | MGnify/ENA primary metagenome ERZ857951 (study PRJEB31778, sample SAMEA3449377) | human gut metagenome | biome: human gut; feature: human-associated habitat; material: faeces | place: United Kingdom | collected 2010/2012 ...
GAGTGGCACGAAGTTTTTCGATAGCGGCATTGACGGGAGCCTTTTCATCATCGGTGATCTTGTCGCCCGCTTCGCCCATAGTCTTCTCTATCTGGAAGATTGTCTGCTCTGCGGTGTTCTTGACTTCGACTTCTTCTTTCTTCTTTTTGTCCTCTTCCGCGAACTTCGCTGCTTCCGCAACCGCCGCGTCGATGTCCTCTTTGGACATATTGGTGGAAGCGGTGATGGTTATATGCTGCTCGTTGCCCGTGCCGAGGTCTTTTGCGGAAACGTTAACGATACCGTTTGCGTCGATATCGAACGTAACCTCAATCTGCGGAGTCTGTCTGCGAGCCGGCGGAATGTTGTCGAGGTGGAATCTGCCGAGCGTTTTGTTGCCCGCAGCCATTTCTCTTTCGCCTTGAAGAACATGAACTTCAACGGAAGTCTGGTTATCGGCCGCCGTGGTGAATATCTGGCTCTTCTTAACGGGAATGGTCGAGTTTCTATCTATTATCTTGGTCATAACGCCGCCGTAGGTCTCAACGCCGAGCGAAAGCGGGGTTACGTCAAGAAGAACAAGACCTTGAACGTCGCCGCCGAGAATTCCTGCCTGAATTGCGGCGCCTACCGCAACGCACTCATCGGGGTTAATTCCCTTGTGGGGTTCTTTGTTAGTATACTTTTTAAGAGCTTCCTGAACCGCGGGGATTCTCGAAGAACCGCCGACAAGAAGGATCTTATCAAGTTTATCAACAGTAAGACCTGCGTCCGAAAGAGCCTTGCGAACGGGTTCCATGGTTGCTTCCACAAGGTCTGCGGTAAGTTCGTTGAACTTTGCTCTGGAAAGAGTTACGTCAAGGTGTTTGGGACCTGTCGCATCTGCCGTGATGAACGGAAGATTGATGTTTGTGGTAGTAGCAGTAGACAGCTCCTTCTTTGCCTTCTCTGCTGCTTCCTTTAATCTCTGAAGTGCCATCTTATCTGTGGATAAGTCTACGCCCTCTGCCTTCTTGAACTCATCGATCATCCACTGTGTCACTCTGTTATCGAAGTCATCACCGCCAAGGTGTGTATCACCGTTTGTAGAAAGTACCTCGATGACACCATCACCGATCTCGATAATAGATACATCGAATGTACCACCGCCGAGATCGTATACCATGATCTTCTGCTCTTTCTCATTGTCAAGACCATAAGCAAGTGCTGCTGCTGTAGGCTCGTTGATGATACGCTTTACATCAAGACCAGCGATCTTTCCGGCATCCTTTGTTGCCTGACGCTGCGCATCATTGAAATATGCAGGAACTGTGATAACTGCTTCTGTGACAGGCTCACCCAGATAGTTCTCTGCATCGCTCTTTAACTTCTGTAAGATCATTGCTGAGATCTGCTGTGGAGAATACTTCTTACCATCGATGGTACGACCATTGTCTGTACCCATATCTCTCTTAATAGAAGAAATTGTCTTTTCTGCATTTGTAACTGCCTGACGCTTTGCAGGCTCACCGATCAATCTCTCTCCTGTCTTTGTAAATGCTACAACAGACGGTGTTGTTCTTGCACCTTCCTGGTTGGCGATAACGGTTGGCTTACCACCTTCCATAACTGCTACACAAGAGTTTGTTGTACCTAAATCAATACCAATAATTTTTCCCATGATTTTTTCCTCCTATTTATCATCACATTGTTATTGTCTTTATTTTAAATTAGCATTGCTACCAATTTGACTAGTTTGCAACCTTGACCATGCTATGACGAAGCACTGTATCGTGATACATATAGCCCTTTTGGAACTCTTCTACGATCTCGCTCTCGCCGGCTTCTTCATCCTCCACATGCATCACTGCGTTGTGGAAATTCGGATCAAATTCATTGCCGAGCGCCTCGATCGGACTCACGCCTGCTTCCTCCAAGGAGGTCATCAGTTGTTTGTAGATCATCTGCATACCTTGTGCAAATGGATCTTCGCTCTCTTCCATGCCCTTAAGACCTCTTTCAAAGTTGTCAACGACCGGAAGGATCTTTTCCAAGATGCTCTTTGCTCCCACTTCATACATCTGTGATTTTTCTTTCTCAGAACGTTTGCGGAAGTTCTCGAACTCGGCCATCTGGCGTCTGACCTTGTCGGTCAGTTCTTCGATCTGTGCATCCTTTTTGTCTTTCTTTTCTTTCTTTTTGAAAAAGCCTCCATTTCCTTTTTCTTCCTCAGCTTCTTCTGCGGATTCTTCTTTTTCCTCCGCCTCCTCTTTGGTATCAGCGGCTTCTCCTGCCTCTGTACTTTCTGTATCTTTTTCTTCGGAAGTCTCTGTCTCGACGGTCTCGTCTACTTTGACTTCTTCCCTATCTTCCTGCTTCTTTTCCTCTGCCACTTTTACATCTCCTTCCTATGTCATTCCCTTTTCAAGATCTTGTCAAGCTGCGACTTAAGATTTTTCAGGTTATCCATGACATTTTCGTAATCCATACGCTTTGGTCCGATAATTCCTATCGTGCCCTTCACGCCCTCACCTAATTCATAGGTGGCTGTCACGACGCTGCAATCTTTCATTGTCTGGATCGGTGACTCATTTCCAATATATACCTGAATGCCGGTTTCTTCATCTCCCTGTGTCTCAGAGATCAGATCTGCCAGCGCCTGCTTTTCTTCAAAAGCACTGATCAACTCACTTGCTCTCTGGGAATCGGAAAGTTCCGGATATTTGAAAATATTCGTTGCTCCACTCGTATAAATCTCCAGATCGTCATCTTCGTGAATCGTCTCAGCCACGGTATTTAAGACTTGTGCAATGATCTCTTCGTGAATACCCGCCTGCTCTTTCATCTTGGTGATGAGCCCTAAGTTGATCTCATCGACGGTAAGCCCGTTCAAGTTGGTGTTCAAGAGCATGTTGAGTTTCAACATAGTCTCATTGCTCAGAGGTTCCTCAACCGGAATGATCTTGTTCTTTACGATGTTGCCTTCCATAACGACCACCGATAAGATCTGGTGTTCATCTACGGCAGATAACTGTACGAACTTGAGACGGTTGCGCTGGACACTCGGTGCAGATATCATCGTGGCGTACTGCGTATTGTTGGCAAGTACCTTGACGACCTGTTTTAAGAGTTGTTCCATCTTCTCCGTCTTTTCGATCATCAGATCCTTCATCTCGGTCACTTCCCGATCCTTGACTTCCATCAAGTGATCTACATAGAAACGGTAACCCTTATCGGAAGGAATACGTCCTGAAGAAGTATGCGGCTGTACGATGTAGCCCAGTTCCTCAAGATCCGACATCTCATTACGAATCGTAGCAGAACTCAGATTCAGATCTGACATCTTGGAAATGGTACGGGAACCAACCGGCTCTCCGGTTTCCAGATAGTTCTGTATGATGGCGTTTAAAATTTTCTCTTTTCTCTCACCTAATTCGTCCATCGGATACCTCATCTGATTTCCTTGTTTCTAAGATTGTTAGCACTCATTAACTTAGAGTGCTAATATCTTTAAACCTAATGTATCACTGCCCTTTTGCTTTGTCAACACTTCTCACAATTTTTTTTATTTATTTTTGTGAATTTTTTGTGGCGCAGGGACGCTCCTTTTGCCACATGGACTGTCCCCTTTGGCGCAGATGATCTTACAGGAGGAACTGTGCCAGGGCATAATTGCTCAGATCCATTCCCTTGTCGGTCAAAAAGATCCGCCCCTCTGCCACTTCTAGCAAAGCCTCCTGCCGCAAATGTTTGATGGTCTCGCCATAGACGGACTCTATCGAGCAGGAAAAGCACTTGGCAAAATCCTCTCTGGTAACTCCTGTATTCATGCGCAGTCCCAAAAACATAAATTCTTCCATAGCATCTTTTTTAGAAAGACTCGTTACTTCCTGCCATAAAGGCGACGTCAGATTTTCTGTTTCTTCTATATTATTAGAATACAATTGGTCCGCACACAGATCCATATACTGATAGATGTCCCGCACATTTGCCATACGACGGTCGCTTACCATGGAGGCTGCGCCAATGCCAAGTCCCAGATAGTCGCCCCGCCGCCAATAAACGGTATTGTGATAGCAGGCATAACCTTCCCTGGCATAGTTGGATATCTCATATTGCTGATAGCCGTGTGCGATCAAAACGCTTTGTGCCATCTTGGACAGGCGGTATTCCTCGTCCTCGTCCGGCAAAAATTCTGTTTTCATCCCAGCATGCTGCTTGACCGCATCAAATTTATAGCGATCATAAAAAGGGGTTCCTTCTTCCACGATCAAAGAGTAGGCAGAGACATGTTCCGGTCGCAGGGCAATGACCTGCTCTAAAGTATGCATCAATTTTTCCGGGGTCTGTCTCGGCAATCCTGTCATAATATCCACGTTCAGATTGTAAAATCCGCTTTTGCGTGCCATATCAAAAGTCCGCAAAAACTGTTCGTAACTATGGATCCGTCCCAAGAGACGCAGTTCGTCATCATTTGCCGATTGCAAACCGATGCTTAAACGATTGATCCCCATCTTACGGTATGCGCTAAATTTTTCCATCGTTACCGTTCCCGGATTACATTCCATGGAAATCTCAGCATCCTGACCGATAGTAAAATTTTTATGTAGGGCATCCATGATCTTTCCCATGTCCGATGCATCCAGCCAGGATGGGGTACCGCCACCAATATATATAGAAGAAACAGCAACTGATCGCAGTTGCTGTCCCATGTAAGCGATTTCTTTACAGAGGCTTTCGGCATATCTTTTTTGTATGTCATTATCATAGGCTCCTGATAAAAAATCGCAGTAATCACATTTTTTTACACAGAATGGAATGTGTAGATAAAGACTGACCTCTTTCATATTTACTAATCCTCGTCCAATTTTAACACGCTCATAAACGCCTCCTGCGGGATCTCTACATTGCCCACCTGGCGCATACGCTTCTTTCCTTCCTTCTGTTTTTCAAGCAATTTCTTCTTTCTGGAAATATCACCGCCATAACACTTGGCAAGCACATCTTTTCGCATAGCCTTGACCGTCTCTCTGGCAATGACCTTACTGCCGACCGCTGCCTGGATCGGGATCTCGAACAAATGACGCGGGATCTCTTCTTTTAATTTTTCACACATCTTGCGCCCACGTTCGTATGCCGTTCCACTGAATACGATAAAGGAAAGGGCATCCACTTCTTCCTTATTGATGAGGATATCCAGTTTGACCAGATCAGACTTGACATAGCCCTTCATTTCATAGTCAAAAGATGCGTAGCCGCGGGATCTGGATTTTAAGGCATCAAAGAAATCATAGATGATCTCATTCAAAGGCAGGGTGTACTTGAGCAGGGCACGCGTTTCTTCCATATACTCCATACTGATGTAAGTTCCGCGCCTCTCCTGACACAGATCCATAATGGCTCCGATATACTCGCTCGTCACCATGATCTCTGCCTCTACAACAGGTTCTTCCATGTATTCGATCTCTGACGGATCCGGCAGATTGGATGGATTGGTCAACTCGATCATGGTGCCATCCGTCTTATACACACGATAAACAACGCCCGGTGCCGTTGTCACCAGATCCAGATTATACTCTCTTTCCAGTCTCTCCTGGATGATCTCCAGATGCAAAAGTCCAAGGAAACCACAGCGGAAACCAAAACCAAGGGCTACCGATGTCTCCGGTTCAAATTGTAAAGATGCATCATTTAACTGCAATTTTTCCAATGCGTCTCTTAGATCCGGGTACTTGGCTCCATCCGCCGGATACAGACCACAGTAGACCATAGGATTGACCTTTTTATAGCCCGGCAAAGGTTCCTTGCACGGATGCTTCTTGTGTGTGATCGTATCGCCCACGCGGGTATCTTTGACGTTCTTGATGCTGGCTGTCATATAGCCGACCATGCCAGCAGAAAGTTCATCACAAGGGATAAATTGTCCGGCTCCAAAATAACCGACTTCTACAACATCCGCTGTCGCGCCTGTTGCCATCATCAGCACCTGATCTCCGGGACGAAGCGTTCCCTCCTTGATACGGCAAAAAACGATCACGCCCTTGTATGCATCATACAAAGAGTCAAAGATCAATGCCTGCAGCGGTGCCTTTGGATCACCGGTCGGTGCCGGCAATTTGCTAACGATCTGCTCTAAGACTTCCTCTACATTCAGACCGGTCTTGGCAGAGATCAGCGGTGCATCCTGCGCCTCTAAGCCGATCACATCCTCGATCTCGTCTTTGACACGCTGCGGCTCCGCACTTGGCAGATCGATCTTGTTGATGACCGGAAGGACATCCAGATCATGATCCAATGCCAGATAGACATTTGCCAGCGTCTGTGCCTCGATTCCCTGTGCCGCATCCACCACCAGAATAGCGCCGTCACATGCCGCCAGACTACGCGATACCTCATAGTTGAAATCCACGTGTCCCGGTGTGTCGATCAAGTTGAAAATATATTCTTCCCCGTCTTTTGCCTTGTAGATGATACGCACCGCCTGAGACTTGATCGTGATACCACGCTCACGCTCCAGATCCATATTATCCAAGACCTGTGCCTGCATCTCACGATCGGTAAGCAGGCCCGTCATCTCAATGATACGGTCTGCCAGTGTTGACTTGCCGTGATCGATATGGGCTACAATACAAAAGTTACGAATTTTGCTCTGATCTATTGCCATGAAAATTTATCCTCCGCATTTCCTATCGAAAATTTGCTCATTTGGTAAGATTATACCATAGGAATACGCGTCTTCTCAAGTGTGCGATTGTCCCAATAGTACATAGGCAAGGATATTGGCGAGCGGATCCATGGCATTATAGACCTCCTCAAAGGTGTTGGTCTGCGCCCCCACCTCGATCAGCATGGACTTGGGGCACATATGCATATTATAACGATAGCCCTTCAAAAAGACCGGTCTGGTAAAGCCCGGATACAGTTCTGCCGCCGCGATCTGCATTTGCAGAGAAGTTGCCAGATTATCCTGCAGATTCGGATTTTGCAGATAATCGATCGGACCGGTCGATGTCGTTCTGCTCAGCCCATTGAAGAACATGATCTTTGCCGTCTGCTTGCCACCTATATCCGTCACCAGATGGACATCATCCCCCACACCATCTCTATGTAGATCGATCACAACTTGTATGGTCGGATTGTCCGCCAAGACCTGCCTGATCTCCGGTTCCGCGTTGGAATAGGCATAATCGCGCCCATCCACGTCATATTTGCCCCGATGATGCAAGACAGGAATTCCATAGGTATCCTGCAAAAGGCTTGTCAGGCGATCCCCCAGCCCCATGACCGTCATTCCTTCCGATCCATCCGAGTCCACAAATCCTTCTTGTGAATGTGTATGATAGATCAAAATGACCGGTCCTCCCACATTTGTATCAATGGTCAGGTCTTTTGCTAAAAGTTGCCCCGGATTCAGTTCCGAGGAATCGATCGTCGTTGTGCGGTCAATCCGATAAAAGTTTTTGACCAGATAATCAAAGTCCAGCAGTTTATCCCGATTAACCTCTGCCTGCTTTGTCCAAACCGGTGTCGCTGTAGCAGCCACATTTTCTGCCCCGGCCGCAGCGATCGGATCCTGTGTCTCCTCCTCATCCCCATTTGCCTTTTGCGCATCTGCACTGATTTCTATGTCGGCATTTTTTGTATCTTCTTGCTTGCCGGAATTTTCTATGGCAGCCAGCAGAGTCAGTTCATCTTTTGACTCATCTTCCCCATAGACATATGCCATGACCGGTGTTGCCAATTCCATCTGCTGTAAGAGCAGGTCTGACAAAGATGCCTCTGTCGTTTGAAAGCAGAACACCGGCACACATAATTTTAATAATTGATAATACAAAGACCACTTGGCACTCACAAATCTCTCCTTTTCCCCACGCACCAATATATGCGTTTTTTTTCGAGATATGCCTGCCTATGCCAAAGGGGACGCTCCTTATGGCAAAAGGAACGTCCCTGTGGCTAGACTCTTGGGACAAAAGTCATGTTGAGTCCTTCCGATATCGTAAAACTCAGGCGGTTGACCGCCTCGTCAATGTCTTTGGATGTCACATACATGGTATTTAACTTGGGCGAGATCAGGCTACGCACAGAGGCTTCCATCTCCTCCGGTTCTGATTTGTTTTCCTCCATGAGTCCCATACAAAAATCCGCAATGATGGTCGCTGCATCAACGACTGTCGGAATACCGATCGCGATCACAGGGATGCCCAGATGCTCCTCGGTAATGGCATTACGGTAATTGCCAACACCGGATCCCGGAATGATGCCTGTATCTGTGATCTGGATCGTCCGGTTGAGCCTTTTGATGCTGCGCGCGGCAAGCGCATCCACTGCAATGACCAGATCCGGCTTGGTTTCGGCAACAATTCCACGCAGGATCTCCACGGTCTCCATGCCTGTCTGCGCCATGACCCCCGGCACAATGCCACTGATACTGCAGCACTGATCCAGTTCCACCAGATATTTTCCGAACTCCTCCAACAAATGTCTGGTGATAAACAGATGATCGATCACTTTCGGACCCAGGGCATCCGGCGTGACCTCCCGGTTTCCCAAACCAATGACTAAGATCTTGGCATTTCTATAATCTTTTGGCAAAAAGGTCTTCAACTGCTCGGAAAAGATTTCCGAGATTTCCCGATGGTAGCCGCTGTCTTCTTCCATCATCTGATCCGCTTCGATACTGACATAAGTCCCCCGCGGCTTTCCCAGTGTCTTTGCCGCCTTTTGTGTGTCAATGCATACTTTTGTGATGACCACATCCTCGCCTCTCTTTTTCTTCTCCACCCGGATCCCGGATACTTCCTTCCCATCCGGTCGTTTTTCCGATGTTTCCACCGCAAGGTCTGTTCGAATCTGAAACATCCCGCATCATGCCCTCGTTTCTTCAAATCTTTTCCTTATTGTTTGCACTTTTTTATGAAATATGTATTGACAGACAAGGCTTACTGCTCTAAAATAATCTAGTATGTTTGTAACAGACTGTCCGTGTCCGGCTTTGTTACAACAGAGTTACTATTATTTTTATATCAAGACATTGGAGGTGTACAGATTGGCTAACATTAAATCTGCTAAGAAGAGAGTATTAGTTACAGAGATCAAGACTGCTAGAAATAAAGCAATCAAGTCTAAGGTTAAGACTTGTATCAAAAAGGTAGAAGCAGCCGTTGCTAACAAGGATAAGGAAGCTGCTAATGAAGCACTCATCGTTGCTATTTCTGAGATCAACAAGGCAACAAGCAAGGGTCTCTACCACAAGAACAATGCAGCAAGAAAGGTATCTCGTCTTACCAAGGCTGTTAATTCTATTGCTTAATTTTTTTGAACATAAACAAAAAGAAACACCAGTACCGTCATACTGGTGTTTTTCTTTACGCATTTTCCCGGTTCAACCCGCCCATTTGATCATCAGCATCTCGACTGCCAACTGGTCGTTGATCCGTCCTGTCTTTGCTCTCTCATCCAAATCTGCCGCATCTTCCAATAAAGCCCGGATCTGTTCCATGGTAAAATTCCTTGCAAGTCCCAGATTCTTTCGCACAATAAAATCACGGATGCCCATCTTGCCTGCGATCGTCTGTACATTCATCCCCTGCGATGCCATATCCTTCATGACGTACATCTGGTCAAACTGTCGGATGATCAGCGCCAGAATACGGATCGGCGGTTCCTTTGTCGCCAGCATATCATGATATAGATCCAATACCTTTGGCAGATTCTTGGATGCCACAAAAGAGATCATGTCAAAGACCTTGGTGTGCACCTGTTTGGTACAGATCGCCTCCACATCTTCCAAAGTGATTCCATCCTTATCATATACATAAGAAAGCAGTTTTTCCATTTCCATATCCATGTGATCCATGGAATCATTGCTGCGCTCAAAAAACTCATTCCAGGCATCCCGCGTCATCGTCTTTCCCGCCGCCTTGACACGCGCCATCATCCAGGAAGTCAGCATCCTTTCATCCGGCATGGAAAAATCCACCGCACTGCCTGCCTTTGCGATCGCTTTGTAAGCCTTGGAACGTTTATCCACGTCACTCTCCACAAAGACCATGCAGGTCGTCTCCGGGATATTGGAAAAATAGCCTGCCAAAGTCTCCTGTGAAGACTTAAAGAAACCGGAATCCTCAACCAGTACCACACGTCTGTCTGCAAAAAAAGGCATAGTATCCGCAAAACTGATGATCTCCTCTATGGATGAATCCTTGCCCTCATACTTGGCAAAGTTCATGGTATCGCCCTGCCCCATGAGGGCTTTGGTTAATTTGTCCCGATATTGCTTCTTAAGATAATCCTCATCTCCATATAAAAGATAGGCTGCTTTAAATTGTCCTGTTTTGATATCTTCATCGATTGTTTTCATGATTATTATTATACCCGATAACGCTCGAAAAAAAAAGAGATGTGACTTGCATCACATCTCTTACTAAACGCAATTTCAATTTTAGTTGTATTTACGTTTTCTAGCAGCTTCAGACTTCTTCTTACGCTTTACGCTTGGCTTTTCATAGTGCTCTCTCTTGCGGATCTCCTGCTGGATACCTGCCTTAGCACAATTGCGCTTAAATCTACGTAATGCGCTATCTAAAGATTCGTTCTCTTTAACTGTTACACTTGACATAGTCTTACACCTAACCTCCCTCCAGTTGGGTATTGTGCATATTCAACTGTTTGGGTAAATATCTTTGCACAGTAAAATATTATAGCATAAAATAGCGACACGTCAACAGTTTTCTTCAGAAACTGTCAATTTCTTCAACAGCAGATCAGCCTTAACCCAACTGCCCTGCAAGTGCATCTGCTACTGCTGCGATAGCATCCGGAATGCCTGCCGGATTCTTACCGCCTGCCTGGGCCATATTTGGACGACCGCCGCCGCCACCGCCTACAAGACCTGCGATCGACTTTATCAGGTTTCCTGCATGAGCACCGGCTTTCATGGCACCGTCGGTTGCCATAGCAACGAGATTGACCTTGCCGTCCTTTGCAGATGCAAGTACAATCACGCCCTCGCCCAGTTTATTCTTAAGATCATCGCCCAGATTACGCAGACCATTCATATCTACACCGTCAACAGATGTTGCTAAAAGTTTCACACCAGATACTTCTACCACGGAATCCATAACATCACCAAGAGCACTCTGTGCTTCCTTTGCCTTTAAGGATTCGTTTTCGCTCTGGAGTTCCTTGACCTCAGCCATAAGTTTTTCCAGACGCTCTACCAGATTTGCAGGAGTCGCCTTTACGGTCTTGGCAGCCTTTTGCATCTCTGCTTCCATATTTGCATAGTAAGCAAGTACATTATCTCCGGTCAGTGCCTCGATACGTCTGACACCGGCAGCAACGCCATTTTCAGAAAGAATCTTGAATGCCATGATATCTCCGGTATTGGCAACATGAGTACCACCGCAGAATTCCTTGGAGAAATCGCCCATGGAAACCACACGGACCTTCTCGCCGTACTTTTCGCCAAAGAGCGCCATAGCACCGGTCTGTTTGGCTTCTTCCTGTGTCATGATCTCTGTTACGACCGGCAGATGCTCTGCGATCTTGGCATTTACCATATCCTCGACACGTTGTAATTCCTCCTCTGTCATAGCAGAGAAATGCGTAAAGTCAAATCTGGTGCGCTCACCGTCCTGGAAAGAACCGGCCTGCGCTACATGGTTGCCCAACACCTCCTGCAAAGCCTTCTGCAATAAGTGTGTTGCAGAATGGTTGCGGCAGATATTCATACGATTGGTCTTGTCCACAGACAGGGTCACTTCCTGTCCGACCTCGATCATGCCCTGTTCCATATGTCCGACATGACCATACTTGCCTCCGACAAGTTTTACGGTGTCATCTACGATGAACTTGCCGCCATCTGTATAGATCACGCCCTTGTCACCTTGCTGACCACCCATGGTAGCGTAAAATGGTGTCACATCACATACGATGGTTCCATTCTCGCCCTCAGCGATGCGGTCTGCAAGTTCAGATACCACCTTGCCCTCGGCATCTTCTTTTGCCGTAGCCAGTACTGTCACCTTACCGATATCCTCCAACTTGTCGTATCCGGTAAATTCGGATGTGATGGAAAGGTCTACATTTTCAAATACAGATGCGTCTGCGCCCATATAGTTGGTTGCTTTACGAGCGGCTCTTGCCTTCTGACGCTGTTCTTCCATACAGGTCTGAAATCCTGCTTCATCATAAGAGAATCCCTTTTCTTCCAGGATCTCCTGTGTCAGATCTACCGGGAATCCATACGTGTCATACAACTTGAAAGTATTCTCGCCGGAAAGTTCCTTGGATCCCGCTGCGACCATGTCCTGCTCCATCTGTGCTAAGATGGCAAGACCCTGATCGATCGTTTTATTGAACTTTTCTTCTTCTTCGGTCAGTACCTTGAAGATGAACTCTTTTCTTTCTTCTAATTCCGGATAACCGTCCTTACATTCCTCAATAACCGTATTGGAAAGATTTGCAAGGAAAGAATCCTTGATGCCAAGCATTCTGCCGTGACGTGCTGCACGACGGATCAGACGACGGAGCACATAGCCGCGTCCCTCATTGGATGGCATAACACCGTCAGATACCAAAAATGTTGAGGAACGGATGTGGTCTGTGATCAGACGGATGGAAACATCATCCAAGGCATCTACCTGATATTTCTTGCCACAGAGTTCGCAGATGCGGTCACGGATAGCCTTCATGGTATCAATATCAAATACGGAATCTACATCCTGCATAACAACTGCCAGACGCTCCAGTCCCATACCGGTATCAATATTCTTCTGCTCTAACTCGCTGTAGCCACCCTTGCCATCGCCGTAGAACTGTGTAAATACGTTGTTCCATACTTCCATGAAACGGTCACATTCACAGCCGACCTTACAATCCGGTTTGCCACAGCCGTATTTTTCTCCACGATCATAATAGATTTCAGAACACGGTCCGCAAGGTCCTGCACCATGCTCCCAGAAGTTATCACATTCTCCGGTCTCCGGGTCACGATAAAAACGAGTGATCTTTTCTGCAGGTACACCGATCTTTTTGTTCCAGATTTCAAATGCCTCGTCATCCTCTCCATAGATAGATGGGTAGAGACGGTCCGGCTCCATGCCGAGAACTTCTGTCAAGAACTCCCATGACCATGTGATCGCTTCTTCCTTAAAGTAATCCCCAAAAGAGAAATTACCAAGCATCTCAAAAAATGTCAGATGGCGTGCTGTCTTACCAACATTTTCAATATCTCCTGTTCTTACACACTTCTGACATGTTGTCACACGACGTCTTGGTGGGATCTCCTGTCCTGTAAAATATGGCTTAAGTGGTGCCATACCGGCATTGATCAGTAATAAACTATTGTCATTGTGTGGTACTAGGGAAAAACTCTTCATGGCAAGATGTCCCTTGCTCTCGAAGAACTCCAAGTACATTCTTCTTAATTCGTTTACTCCATACTTCTTCAACGTATCTTCCTCCGAAACTCTATTCTTGAGCAGTTGTATCTTCTGCTACTGTATTTTGCTGCGCATTCTTCGCATTTTTTCTCTTGGCTAACTTAACGCCAAGCATCGCTCCACATACAGCGATGGCTACCAATATAACGAATAATATCAGATAAGACAAAAAACTGCTTACGATCATATCTTATGCCTCCTTATGACATGGTATTTGTAACATTACTATTATATAGAAATCATATCTTCATTTCAAGATGCTCTATCCATTATTTTACTTCTGCCAACTTGGTCTTTGCCATTTTTTCTATCGCATCAAAAGTCCTTGACATAAGTACGAAATCGGACTATACTCTTTCAAGTACGAAATCAGACTTAAGGAGTGATCTACGATGCAAAATTCATCTATAACCATGAATACTGCTCTCAAAGAATACAATCGCATCTTTCGGGAGATCAATTTAATTTATCAGGAAACTGCGCAAAGCCTTGGACTTTCCCACAGTGCCTTTGATATCTATTATGCCATCTGCCAGTTGGGCGACGGCTGCCGTCAAAAAGATATTGCAGACCATACCTTCCTTTCCAAACAGACCCTCAACTCCACCATTCATCAGATGGAAAAAGACGGACTGATTACCCTGCGTCCGGGCAAGGGACGTAGTAGAAATATCTATCTCACCCCACTCGGTCAGGACATCATTTATGCAAAAATACGTCCTGTCATCGACTGTGAGAACCGCTCCTTCGATACCATGACACCCGCGGACGCAGAAGTCCTGCTCCAATCAAGTAACACGTATATTTCGCATCTGCGCGCCGCTTTTTCAGATCTATTAGGAAAGGACACGAAACAATGAAGATTCAACTTTCAGAACATTTTACTTATAGCAAATTACTCCGTTTTACATTTCCATCCATCATCATGATGATCTTTACCTCTATCTATAGTGTCATTGATGGATTATTTGTATCAAACTTTGCCGGCAAGACCGCACTTGCCGCCATCAATATCATCTATCCTTTTATCATGGCTGTCGGGGCACTCGGCTTCATGATGGGAACCGGCGGCAGCGCTCTCGTCGGCAGACTGCTTGGTGAGGGAGAAAAAGAAAAAGCCAACAAGACCTTCTCCCTCATTGTATATACGACAGCCATAGCAGGCATTCTCCTGTCCGCTCTGGCTTTTCTTCTGGTTCCAACAGTATCCAGACTCTTTGGAGCCTCCGGACAGTTACTGGATTACTGCATTTTATATGGAAGAATCTGCTTTCTCTCCATGCCCTGCTTTATGTTGCAGAATGTTTTCCAGTGTTTCTTTATTACTGCTGAAAAGCCGCGACTCGGACTAGACGTCATCCTGTCTGCCGGCATCACCAACATGGTTTTAGACTTTTTGTTTGTCGCTGTTTTCGGACTTGGTTTAAAAGGTGCTGCGATCGCAACCGTCTGCGGCGAGATTATTGGCGGACTGGTTCCTATCCTGTATTTTGCTGGAAGAAATCACAGTCTTCTACGCTTGGGACGGACTTCTTTTGATGCCGGATCCATTCTCAAGACCTGCACCAATGGTTCCTCCGAACTTATGACAGAACTCTCCTCCTCCGTCGTTACTGTACTCTACAATACGCAGTTGATGAAGATTGCCGGAGAAAATGGTGTTGCTGCTTATAGTACGATCATGTATGTCAACTTCATCTTTGTAGCCATATTTTTAGGATACTCCCTCGGCAGTGCGCCGATCATCAGTTTCCATTATGGTGCCGGTAATCACGACGAACTCAAAAATATGCGCAAAAAAAGCCTGCGTCTCATCGCAGTCTGGGGCATTGGCATGACCATTATTTCCCATATCTTCGCCCTGCCTTTTGCCCGCTTCTTCGTAGGTTACGACTCCGAACTTTTAGCCATGACTATACACGGATTCCGCATCTATGCCTTTGTATATCTGCTTAACGGCTTTAACATATTCGGATCTTCCTTCTTCACAGCGCTGAACAACGGCATGGTCTCTGCTACTATATCCTTTCTGCGCACGCTTGTATTTGAAGTCATCTGCATTCTGCTTTTGCCGGTCTTCTTTGGCATCGACGGTATCTGGTCTGCCGTATTAGTCGCCGAAGCACTTGCTTTGTGTGTGACCAGTTTCTTTCTTATCACAAAAAGATCCCGCTATCACTACTGATAGCAGGATCTTTTCTTTAAAATGGCAGAGCCATCTGTTTTTCATCTGCAGCAATGAGTGGCACATCATCTAATAAATATGCTTCCGGCTGGTCTGCCGCACTGGTTGCGAGTTGATCGCACCGCTCATTCTCCGGATGTCCGTCATGGCCTTTGACCCAGACAAATTGCACCTGATGTGGTGCTTTTGCCTCTAAAAGAGTTTTCCAAAGATCGACATTTTTGACCGGCTTCTTATCTGATTTCACCCAGTTCTTTTTCAGCCAATTGTCGACCCAATGCTGGTTAAAGGCATCCACAACATACTTGGAATCAGAATAAATGGTCACCTGACAAGGCTTGTTGAGGGCCTGCAAAGCACGGATAACGCCCAGAAGTTCCATTCGGTTATTGGTTGTCTTCTTGTAGCCACAGGACAATTCCTTTTCATGCAGATTTCCCGCACTGTCTCTCACCTGTAAGATCGCACCATAGCCTCCCGGTCCATCAGGATTGCCTCTTGCTGCGCCGTCTGTAAAAATTGTAACATGCATTTTCTTTTCTCCTAATTCAAGTCAAATATGATATTCTCCCGGTCAATATCCACAACCTTTTGTGAAAGTCCTACCAGTTCCGGTCTGCGCTTGAAGCGGTCGATCAGGTCATACTGCTTCCACATATGCATCGGGAATACCAGATCCACATCCATATTTTTAAGGAAATATTCCATGCCCAGATAATAGGCATCCCCCAGACGCGGATCCATAACCACAAATGCCAGATCAATGTGACGGTTCTTGATGCGGTTCAGCTCACGCTTGTAGGCATCCCCGTAAGTCTTGGTGTAAAGTTCGCCTTCCATACCGGAATTCCACCAGTGCAGATCGCCTGCGTGATAAATACTAAGCCCTTCTGCCTGCACCAGATATGCCACGCCTGCATCCGTCGAGCGCAGCGTCTCTACCACAAGATCGCCGATCTCATACTTCTCGATAACCGATACAAAATGGATCTGCTTTTTGATCTCCGGGTCAAAGCCATTTCGTAAAAGATATGCTCGTCCCAAGCGGATATCCTTGGAAAAAATATAACTGATCTGCGGATATTTTTCCCGCCAGCGCAAAACCTCCAGAGAAAAATGATCCTTGTGGCTGTGGCTGGCAAAGACATAAATATGCTTATTCGCATCCAGTTCCGGCATCTTTCCCTCAAAGTGCACTGTCTCTACGGCTTCCTTTGGGAAATAGTCAAAGACCAGAATGTTCTTATCCAGTTCCACTACAAAACACGAGTGCCAAACATAAGTAACCCGTAACATAATCTGTCCTCTTTCTTCTTTATTTCATACGCCCGATAACGGCATTCGCCTTGGCGTAGATCTCTTTTGGATCAAAACCGATCTCAAACTGTCCGTTTTCATAAAGAATCCGTCCGTTTACCATAGTCATGATCACATTCTGCTTGCTGCCACTGTAAACGATATTCTTTGCAATATCATTTTCCGGCTGCATATTAGGCTGCATCAGATCGATCATGATAATGTCTGCCTTCTTGCCCACGGAAAGACTATCGCAATCCGCCAGTCCCATACACTGCGCGCCTGCCGCCGTTGCCATATAAAGTACCTCTTCTGCCGGGACACAAGCCGCATCCTGCTCCTTTACCTTGGCAAGTGCTGTTGTAAGGAACATTTCCCGGAACATATCCAGACAATTATTGCTTGCCGGACCATCTGTTCCGATGGCAAGCGCGATGCCCTCATCCAGATAACGCTTGATCGGTGCAATGCCGCTGGCAAGTTTTAGGTTGGATGCCGGATTGGTCACCGCGGTCAGCTGCCGCTTCTTAAAGATCTCAAAATCGCCATCCTCCATATGGATGCAATGATAGCCGCCACCGCCGTAAGTATACATACCCAGGGCATCCGTCAGACCGGTCGGTGTCATGCCCCATCTTTCCTTACATTCTTTTACCTCAAGTGCCGTCTCGGCATTGTGTAAAAAGACAGGAGATTTGACCTTATTGGCAAGTGCCGCCAGTCCTTCCATACGGTCTCTTGAAGTCGTATATTCCGCATGAAAACCAAGGATAAAGGAAGCCAGTTCTCCCATCTCATTTACGCGGTAATAGTCTTCTTCCAGTTCTTCCAGACTGCCGGAAAAGTTATTAAAGCCCGAGGTCTGCACCGTCCGGAAACCGCAATCGATGGAAGCCTTGGCATTTGACTCCGGGAAAAAATACATATCAAAATTCGCGGTGATTCCGCTCGTCAGATATTCCATGATACCCAAAATATCCAGCCAGTAAATATCATCTGCCATCAGTTGTCCCTCCCTTGGAAAAACTGCCTCATTTAACCAGCGCTGTAAGGGCAGGTCGTCTGCATAAGAGCGCAGGAAGGTCATTGCCGTATGCGTATGCGCATCCTTAAATCCCGGCATCAAAAGATTGCCTTTGGCATCGATCTCACGATCCCAGATCACGATCTCGTCCCCGGAAAAGACATGCGACAGATCCTTACCATCCCCAATATAGCAAATCTGATTGCCCTTGACCCACAATTCACCTTCTTTGATCTCAAAGCCATGTCCCTGCCCCGGCAAGAGCATCTTTGCATTGTAAAAACGTATATTCATTCCCCTAAATATCCTTTCTCCTATTTTATCGGATCCTTAAATCCCCACCGGATCCGTCCTTATTTACCCGCTTCATGCATATGACCGATGGCACAGGTCACAAGTGCAGAAAAATCACGCTCAACCATCTTACCGGCTTCAATCACTTCTTCCTCTGTCAGAGGGTGTGGTGAAATCCCTGCCGCCAGATTGGAAATGCAGGAGATCCCAGCGATCTTCATGCCCATATGATTGGCAGCGATGGCTTCGCAAGCTGTACTCATGCCTACAGCATCTGCCCCCAAAACGCGACACATACCGATCTCCTGCGGCGACTCATAATTTGGTCCCGGCAACTGGATATAAGTACCCTCCCGCAAAGGAATATCCAACTGACAGGCGGACTTGCGGATGATCTGCTGCAAGTCTTCATCATAGATATGGCTCATATCCGGGAAGCGATTTCCCAATTCTGCGATATTGGCACCGCGCAGTGGCGATGGCACAAAGGTCGCGATCTGCCCGGTGATCAACATCAAATCTCCCGCAGAAAATCCCTGTCTGATACCGCCTGCTGCATTGGTCAAAAATAAGATTTCTGCCCCCATCATCTTCATCAGACGGATCGGCAGCACCACATCCGTCATATCATAGCCCTCGTAATAATGCACACGTCCCTGCATGGCAACGATCGGCACCCCCTCAACATAGCCAAAGACAAACTGTCCGACATGTCCCGGTGCTGTCGATACCGGAAATCCCGCAATATCCCCATAAGGGATCCGCTCGACCACTTCCATTTTGCTGGCATAATTACCTAGCCCGGAGCCAAGTACCAATGCTATTTCCGGGGTAAACGGAATACGCGCACGGATACTTTCATAGCAGGCACATAGTTTTTCATATACTGGATTCATCCCTTCTCCTCCGCTTTCCATCTTCTTCAAATTTACTTCTAAGTCTAACATAAAAAAAGAAGCCGGGCAATACTGCCCGACCTCTCGTCATACTTATCGTATCTTATACAAAGTAAATTACTTTGCTGCTCTTGCCATAGCCTGCTCGTAATCTCTTGTACCAACCCAGATATCGTTCTTGTATGGGTTCTTCTTCTGCTCGATAGATCTCTTGATGATAACAGAGATGCAGATTACGTTTGCTACAAGTGCAAGGATTGAGACAACACCCTGTGCTGTTGGGTTTGCTGTGATTCCCATGTCAGCGATAACTTCGTTAGAAGTATTTACGCCACTGTTGTAAACAGCGATTGCCTTGTCATAAAGATCAAGTGCTGAGTATCCCTTTGCTGCTGCTCCACCGTAAACGGATGGAAGAACTGAGAAAGTCTTGCTCAACTGGAACAATGGGAATACCTGAGCGAACATACACCAGATTGCAAGTGTGTTAGCACGGTTCTGGATCCAACCACCCTTGTTCCAAAGTGCGTTAGCAAATGTAGGAGCGAGAAGAAGTGCAACACCACAATACCATGTATGTGTAGGTAAGTTAGCATATGTATACTGGAAGTTCCAAATATCGTATGCAACAATGAACCATACAGTCATATCAGGCCACAACATATCTTCTGTGTTCTTGTCCTTTGATGAGTAGATTCCCCACCAGCCTGTCATACAGAAGATGTTGATGAGACCAGCGATAGCGTTGAGTACGTTCCACCATCCACCATAAAGGAATACACCTTCGTTGGATGCCCACCAAGCACCTGAAAGGTCGCCTGTGATTGCGAAAGCATGTACTGCTGACTCAAGGTCAGAAACAACTGCGATCATGATGTTGGCTGCTACGATCAACCATGGGAATGGTTTGAACCAATCTTTGGCACCAATGCCCCACTTGTACTTGATCATCATGAAGCCGACACATCCGATATCTGCTGCATAGAGTTTGAAGTAATGGAACCATCCATCCATGTACTCCATAGTTGTATTGGATGCACCGCCAAATGCGCCTAAATGCATACCAATAAAGTAAACTGTCAGAATGATTGGAATGATAACGAAAATTAAAATTCCGCCGGCCTTTGTACGACGACCAATCTCATTCATGATAATGAGTCCTGCAAACACAAGTACCCAGCCTAAAAGCTGTGTAGCAGATGTGCTGCCGTAAATCTGAAACAACATAATTACATTCCTCCCTTACTTGTATTTATACGTTGTTCTATCTTGAGGACTTATCCCTCATTTCGTTATGATTTTAACACTTAGTTTATATAATTTCAAACTTTTTTAATAAATATAAACAATCTTCCTCATTCGTTTAGAATTGTGTAATAATTTGTCGAATTTTGTACGACACGCGGGGTTTTATGTCTAATTTTTGCACACATAAGCGATGGGTGCGTATCGCAATTTCAGCCACATTTTACGATCATGCACCCCTTTTCCAAAAGATCCTGCTTTCTCCAATGTCACATCTGCACTCTTAGGCAGTACCAATGTCTTTACACGACCGGCATCCGAAAATGCATCCTTTCCAATCAGCGATCCACTCTGCACATAATATCTTTGCCGTACTTGCCGGTGTCATGAACGCGGATCATCAGATCCATCTTGTCATCCTCCTGCGCAATCTTTTGCACAAGAGAACGCATTTTTCATTTGTATTCCGTATCATAAAGTATATATTAAATCCGTATTACCACAAAAATTGGAATTTGTACCTATATAATAATGCAAATCAATCCACCATTGTTGTCATTGACGATCTTTTGCATGGTATCCTGCAACTTCAACTGACATTCATCATCCATGGCGGCGATCTTACTGCGCATACCGTCCTCCATCAGTTCACCAACCGACTTACCAAAAATATTGGTCTCAAAGACACCTTCCTTGGTCTTTTGTCCCTCCTTGATATAGTCGATCAGATCCTGCGCCTGCTGTTCACTGCCGACGATCGGCGCGATCTCTGTCTCAATGTTGGCACGGATCATATGAATGGACGGCGATAAGGCTTTCATCTTGACCCCAAACTTATTACCATGGCGGATCAGCACCGGTTCTTCCATGGTGATATCAGACAGTTCCGGCGATACCACCCCGTAGCCCTTTTGCTCCACGGACTGCATGGCATCTGCCACCTTTTCATAGGATCTGCGCAGATTTGACAGATTGCCGATGTAGGATAAGAGTTGATATTCGCCCGTTATCGGCATGCCCGCTAACTGCGAGATATTTTCATAGTAGAAAGACTCCTCCAGACTGATGGAAATGGAGATCCGTCCGGTTGCCAGATCCACGCCCGTCAATGTTGTCTGTTCTATGTAGTCCTCCGGCTGGGAAAAATCAATGGCAAAAATATCCCGCACTTTTGTCGTATCGGCTAAGATCCTCTTTGCATAAGAAGCAATACTCTGCTTGATCTCATGATCTGCCGGCAGCATTTCCACCCATTTTGGAATGGAAAAAGAGATGCCACTGACCGGAAATTCATATAAGACACGCGACAAAAGTTCTTCAAAATCTTTTTTGACCATCTGCTGACAATTCATAGGAAGCACACTGCACCGGTATTCCGCTTCCAGATCTTCTGCCAGTTTTTTGGTCTCCTCGCTGTGGGGATGCCCGGAATTGATGATCATAACATAGGGCTTTCCGATGGCACGCAGTTTTTCCACCGTGCGTCTTTCTGCCTCCACAAATGCCTCGCGATCCAACTCTCCAAAGGTGCCGTCACAGGTGATGACCACCCCGATCGTTGCATGATCCGAAATGACCTTTTCTGTCCCGATCGTAGCCGCTTTTTCAAAAGGGATCTCGCGGGTTGACCATGGCGTTTTTACCATACGCTCCTTATCGCCCTCCATGGCCCCCTTGGCTCCCTGGATCAAAAATCCCACACAATCGATCAGGCGGATCTTGCAGGTCAGGTCATGCTCCAGTTCGATCTCTACCTGCTCTTTTGGCACAAACTTAGGCTCCGTCGTCATGATGGTACGCCCCTGTGCTGATTGTGGCAATTCATCCACCGTGCGTCGCAGGGCATTTTCCTCTTTGATATTCGGAAGCACCATCTGCTCCATGAACTGTTTGATAAAGGTAGACTTACCGGTACGCACCGGTCCTACAACTCCTATGTATATCTCTCCGTTTGTCCTGCTCTGTATATCGTTATATAAAGAAAACCTTGTTTCTCCCATAAGAAAAAGCCCCTCCCATATTTACTCTAATATATGGGATGAGGCTTATATTTATGAATCAATCTTGTAATTATTCTTGCCGCTGCGCTTGACATCATAAAGCGCACGGTCTGCTCTGGCGAGAAGTTGGTCGTAAGACTCCATGGTATCGTCCGTCGCACGGCGGATGGCGATACCCACACTACAGGAAAACGGCTGTCTGCCATCCGGTGCACGCATGGCTCTGGTCTGCTCCATGACACGCTCCACGCTCATCAAGGCATCCGTAATATCTTTCTTCTTGAAAAACAAAAAAAACTCATCGCCGCCAAAACGTCCGGCGATATCATCTGTCCCGATCGAATGGCGCAGGATCTTGCCAAAACTGCGTAAGACCTCATCCCCTGCCTGATGTCCGTAAGTATCATTGACCATTTTAAAATTGTCAAAATCCAAAATCAGCATAACACAATCCGACTGCGGATGAGAACGCATAAACTCCTTGCAAAGGAACTCTGTACTTGCCTTGTTGTAGGTCGAGGTCAGGCGATCCATCATACCCATACGGCGGATCCGCTGTTTTGCCTCATTCTCGCTGGCGCGATAAGAATACAAGATCTTTGCCACATAGCCTGCAAGAACAATACCAAAAATACAACTAAAGAGGTCAACCGAAAAGACCTCGATCGATTTGGTCAAAAAGGACGCCAGCACATAGACTGCCATCTCTAAAAGTACCAGTCCCAGCGCCTGATAAAAAGTATAGGTAAATGCCACGATAAATGCTACTGCCATCGGCATATAGTAGACTGCCGGCTGGTTCATCTCGATCGGCACGATACTCATGATCCCGGCAAAGGTCATCACATACAACTGAAAGACCTTGCAGACGATCGAAACTTCCTTATAGGATCTCGTCTTTTTCCGATAACGGATGATAACGATCGGCAGTACAACAAGATGTACGGCTACGGCTCTGGCATAAACGCCTGTAACCTGCCATTCTGAAAATACGGTCAGTGATGCCAGAAGATATCCGACAACGACCACGAAATAAATAATATTCAGTGCAAACAGGGTCTTTTGGTTGTTCTTGACAACACTGGATCTGTTTTCCTCAATGTAATCAATGCTCTCCTGCTGCACACGATCCTTGATCTTATATAGTAATTCCATCAAATTCCCCCTATTGATGTCATTTTCCCTTATTCTTATACCATACATCTAAAGATGTCTTTTGTCATGTAAAACTAATCTAAATGTGGCATGTGAAGTGCTCCGGGCAGACAGCGGAAAGTCACACCTGTCTGGTCACCGCAGTCCTCACCGTCCGCATGCACCACCATAGGCTTGTCAAAAACGACATGCAACTCCTCCGCTTCTACGATCTCAAAGCCGCGGATATTTTCATGCTTGCCTGCGATCAGAAATGGAAAGGCACACAGACAAAGAAATCTTGGTATGCCATAGACCAGACAGGCAGATAACTTACCGTCATGCGCATCCGCAGAAGGTGCCATGGGAACACCGCCTCCCTCGCAAGGGAAGTTCATGGCTGCCGTAAAAATGATATTCTTCATATGAAACTCTCTGCCGTCCGTCAGTTCTACCTTACCGGATACAAAAGGCGCACGGAAAAGTTCTGCTACGGTAAGCAGTCCATAGGTCAGTTTACCCAGATGAAAACGGTTCAAAAAGACCTTGAGCCTTGAGGTCAGTGCTTCCCTGCAGACCGCGGCATCAATGCCTGCGCCTGCACTGATGGCAAAGCGTCTCGTCTGTCCGCCACAGCAGACCTGCCCCAGATCATAGGCATCCTCTGTCTCCGATGCCAGAATCTGTCTTAAGATCACTTCCGGTTCTGCCGTAATATGTAAGCCTCTGGCAAAATCATTGGCAGAGCCAAGCGGCAGATAGCCAAAACTGACCTTTGAAAGATCGCGGATACCGTTTAAGACCTCATTGATCGTGCCGTCCCCTCCGGCAACCACCAGAAAATGATATGCATCATCTGCGGTCAGATCTTCGGCGATCTTTGTCGCATGACCGACATATTCTGTAATGTGGACCCGGTAGGAAACCCCATCTTTGATTAAGATCTCCTCTAAAGACTCCCAGATCTCCTTTGCCTTTCCTGTCCTGGAATGTAAATTGACAATAAAATCGTATGTTTTATCCATTTGTATTCCTCTTATATCTTCTCATTTGAATTATAGTGCCAGACGTGATAACATACATATGCATCTTCGCATCCGCAAGTTGCTTTGTTACTATCATTTTACTATAAATAAGTTAGGAATAAAACTATGTTTAATAAATCACTTTTCTTTCAAAAATCCGAGCACAATGTCAGACGTTTCAACTCTACTTTGCGTTGGCTCTTAGTCTCTGTGCTCATTGGGATCGTTGTCGGTCTGATCAGCGGATCCTTCGGCTATCTCTTACAGGCAGTGACGGCTTTTCGTCTTAGCCATGCCTATCTCTTGTTCGGACTGCCTTTCGGTGCCATGGCGATCGTTGCCATGTACCATCTGATCCTGCACGAAAAAGATCCCGGAACCAACCTTGTCATCTCTGCGATCCATTCCGATGACCGTATTCCCCTTCGCATGGCTCCCCTCATCTATATCAGCACCATTTTGACCCATTTGGTCGGTGGTTCTGCCGGACGAGAGGGTGCTGCCCTGCAGCTGGGTGGCAGTATCGGAAATGCCTTTGGTGAATATCTGGGATTTCGTGAAAAAGAAGACCGCAACATTATGATCATGTGCGGCATGAGTGCTGCCTTTTCTGCTCTTTTCGGAACACCGATCGCAGCCGCTGTCTTTTCCATGGAAGTCGTCAGCGTCGGAATCATGCATTATGCTGCCCTGCTTCCTTGCGCGATCTCCTCGCTCATTGCGCGCGCCATTGCCCTGTATGTCTTTGCCATTGCATCGCCGTCCTATGAAATCTTGGAACTGCCAGCCTTTGACTTAAATACCGGACTTATCATTTCCGGTTTTTCCATCCTTTGCGGATTGCTGAGCATCTTTTTCTGTGTCTCTTTGCATAAGACCAGCGCCCTCTATCAGAAATTGTTTGCCAATCCTTACCTGCGTGCCTTTGTCGGTGGCTGTGCGGTATTGGCACTGTCCTTTGCCGTTGGCGGCATTGACAACCAGACCTATAACGGCACCGGTACATCCATGATCACCTTTTGTATGGCGGGAGACATTTCCTCCCTCGCCTTTTTGCTAAAGATCCTCTTTACAGCATTGACCCTTGGATGCGGTTACAAGGGCGGCGAGATCGTACCGACCTTTTTCATCGGAGCTTCCTTTGGATCTATGTTTGGCAACCTGATCGGCTTTTCTCCATCTTTGTGTGCGGCTGTCGGTATGGGCGCACTCTTCTGCGGTGTGACCAACAGTCCGATCACATCCCTGCTCATATGCTTTGAGTTGTTTGGATTTGAAGGGACACCTTTCTTCCTGCTTGCCATCGGCTTTAGTTATACCGTATCCGGTTACTACAGCCTTTACAGCAGCCAGAAGATCGTCTACTCCAAGTACAAATCCAACTTCATCGACAAGAGTGCCAAGTAGACAAGGGCAGACGCGGGATGCATGCAGATTTCGTAGGGGCACTCCGGTTGGTTCAGGCACGTAACAGCAGATATTCAGCACGGCACATTTTATCATATAAAAAGTCGCGCAATTCTGCGTCTCTAAGAAAGAGACATTTGTTTTTCTATATTAGAACTGTCTTTGCAAGGTTAGACAACCGTCTAGGATGATGTTCGCCTGCTGACAGATATGAATGCAAAACGCATATGAGGTTCTTAGAACCTCTTATAAGTGGCGCCCCTGAATATCTGGCACAGGCGGACACATCCTGCCGGCTGTCGAAGCCGTGCAAGAGACAGTTCCTATTCAAACAAATTGCCTCTTTCAGAGACGCGACGAATTGGCTCCCAATTTTTTACATGATAAAATGTGCCGTGCCTCTATCTCCTGTTACGTGCCTGCGCCAACCGGAGTGCCTCCCGCCTTCTTACCATATCCCACATCTGTCCTGCCGCGTTTACTCCTCTGTCATGAAGTAGAGTCTTGACGCATAGTCCGGGAAGTGACGGACTTCATCACTGTAGCCGGTTCCCACAAAGGACTGCTTCAGTTTCACACCATCGTACATGATGGAATCTCCACTGCACAGATAGTCTTCTGTCTCTCCATCCATCTTGACAAACTTAGCAAGCACATTGTGTACCAGTGAATCCGGTTTTACATGAATCGGCGCTGCCGTATTGACCAGATCGCCAAATTCCTTGATATTATACTTGCGCGGCAGACCGACAAAATGATAGGTCTTTGCCGGATCTAATCCTCTTGCCTGATATTTCTTGAACATGGTATTTGGCTGCACTTCTCTTTGCATGATCATACCGATAGCCGTCTTTTTATCCTGGGATACCACATTCCACTGGTAATGATTTCCGCTTTCTACCCGGTAAAAATCGCCAAACTGCCATACATTTCTGTATTCCTTATAAAGTGCGATCTGCGCCTTGATGCTCTCCAGATCTTCTTTTGACATATCACACAGATTGCACTCGTAGCCCAGTACCCCAAAGGATGCCACTGCAAAACGAGATTCCAGCGGTGTCACACGCAGGGTCTGATGGTTCGGACATGCCGATACATGGGCAGATACACAGGACATCGGATAGCCATAGGAATAGCCATTCTGGATGTTCAGACGGCATACGGCATCCGTATTGTCACTCGCCCAGATCTGTGGGAAATAGCAGAGCATCCCCAGATCAAAACGGTTGCCGCCTGCTGCACAACCCTCAAACAGGACCTCCGGGAATGCCTGTGTCAGTTCTTTTGCCAGACGATAGACGCCCTGAATATAGCGATGTGCTACTTCCTGCTGTCTGTCCTTCGGCAGATACTGCGAATAATAATCCGAGATAATACGGTTCATATCCCATTTTACATAAGCGATATTTGCAGAACCGATCACCTGCTTCATCTGCTCGATCATATGATCTACCACTGTCGGATTGGCAAAATCAAGTACACGCTGATTACGTCCTTCGGAATGGTCCTTGCCCGGGATCTCCATGCTCCACTCCGGGTGTGCACGGTAAAGGTCGCTATCCGTGTTGACCATTTCCGGCTCGATCCAGATACCGAAAGCCAGTCCCAGATCATTTACCTTTTTGCAAAGTCCTGCCACACCATTTGGCAGTTTCTTGGTATTTGGTGTCCAATCACCCAGGGCACGTGTATCGTTGTTACGCTCGCCGAACCAGCCGTCATCCATGACAAAGAGTTCCACGCCAACGTCTTTTCCCATCTTTGCCAGACGAAGCAAACTGGACTCTGAAATATCAAAATAAGAAGCCTCCCAACTGTTGAGCAGTACCGGACGTTCCTTGTGCTGCCAACTTCCTCTTACCACATGCTCTCTGACAAAAGGATGCATATGCGCGCTCACGCCGGAAAATCCCTCGTGTGAAAATGTCATGACCGCCTCAGGTGACTCAAAAGACTCTCCCGGTGCCAGCAAAAAGGCAAAGTTGGTCGGATTGATACCGGTAACGATACGGGTCTTTTCAAAACTGTTGACCTCGACAGCCTCATAGTGGTTTCCACTGTAAACCAGGTTAAATCCATAGCAATCGCCCATGGTCTCTGACGTATCCGGCTCGCTTACCATGATAAAGGGATTGCAGCGGTTAGAAGAAGATCCCGTATAGGACGCATTGACGAACTTACCGATATTGACGGTCGTATCATAGCGGTTCATCTCCTTTGTCCAGCCGCCATGGAAAGAGGTGACGACATAACCGGACCGGTTGAGGTCTAACTGCATACTCATAAGACGCGTCAGGCGTACCGGCTTATCTGATTTATTGATGAACTTGGCGGAACGCGTGATGACATCTTCCTTTGGAAATACGCTATAGACCAGTTCCAGCAAAAAGCCCTCGTTCTTATCGCGCAGATGCACCACGAGTTGTTCCGCTTCTTTGGAAACGTCATAGGTACTCGGCAGGGTCTCAAGTGCTGCTTTTCCCTTCTTTTCTGCCGCATCTACAAAGACAAAATCCGTTGTAGAACTGCCATTGTCGCAGATCACCTCAACAAAAGGTTCGCGGATATCGCCCTTGCCGTAGCCGGAAACTTCCAGGCACATATCTTCCAGTGTAAAATTCAAGTGTTCCTGATCGTAGGCAATCGTATTTCCCGGAGCAAAGGCATGCTTTTCTACAAGGCTGCTGCCATCCCCCAAGGAAATCTTTCTGCCATAATACAAATGTTCTAACTGTCCTGTCTCCATCACACGAAAGGCATAGGTCGTATGCAGGGTGTGCAGGGCATAAAAACCATCCCGAATTTCTATCATAGTTCTCCTACCTCCTAATCCTTTTAGTCCAAAACGACTCTCCTATCATTATAATAGGAAAGCCGCTCGGATTGCAAAAATTTAATTATTTTCTTTTTCGTTTTATGCCTGCTTTTTCGCCTCTAATTCCTGGGTGATCTCTTCCAGTTTCTCATCGGTCAACTTGTAATTCTTCTTATATACGATATAACCGATGATCAGAACAACGATCGGAAGCAGGGTCATACAGCCACGGAGTCCTACTCTCTGACCGCTGGCAAGTTGTGTCAGTGTACCGGTTTCATTCTTCTTGATGTTAAATACGGCAAGAACGATAGATGCTACCAATGCTGACAGACCGGATGCTAATTTTACAACGAATGTCTGCATAGAAAAGATAACGGATTCATCTCTACGATCATTCTTTAACTCACCGTAATCTACTGTGTTTGCAAGGAAGATCGTGATAATGACATTCAACATACCGATGGCAGCCATGATAAGGAATGCCGGGATCAGTAACAGATATACGTTGCTGGATCCGCTTGCAGAAATTCCAAGGATGATCACGTAACCTGCAAGTGCCATAACAAAACTCAGTGTAAAGATCTTCATTGTGTTCATGAACTTACGGAACAATGGGAAGAGGATCATCATTGCCAGGATCTGGAATGCTCCACCACAGGTATTGAACAATGTATAGTTTGCTTCCCAGTTTGCCGGGCTGAAATCATACTTAAAGAAGTAGATCAAAAGATTCTGGGTAATGTAAAGTGCCGTGTTGATCATAACGATCGCAACAACGACGGTCATTGCCTGATCGTTCTGGATCAGAGCCTTGAACATATCTTTAACAGATGCGGACTGCATTTCTACAGAGGACTTTTCCTTGATCGTCACACAGGTAATCGTGATGAATACAACAAACAGGACTGCAACGATAAGTGCCATGTACTTGTAACCTACCTGCTCATAATTTGCATCTGTACCAAAAGCATGACCAAGGGCAGATACTGCCATAACCGTCACGATAGAGATCAATGCGGAACCAACACCGGCGCAAGATCTTGCGAGTGCTGATAAACCTTCACGTTCCTTTCCTGCTTCGGTGAAAGCCGGGATCATAGACCAGTAAGGAATATCCATCATGGTGTATGTCATTCCCCATAAGATATATGTAACGGCTGCATATGCTACGAGTCCACCACCATTCAATGCAGGCGGTGCTGCAAACATCAGATATAGCATGATGGCATTGGTAAGGGTTCCGATCATCAGCCACGGACGGAATTTGCCCCATTTTGTTTTGGTCTTTGCAACGATAACGCCCATGATCGGATCGTTAAAGGCATCAAACACACGAGCCACCAGCAAAATGATACCCATGGCAATGGCACTTACGCCCATGATATCCTGATAGTAATAAAGGATATAAGACGCGGACAGCATATAGACCATGTCTTTTCCAACGGCACCGATACCGTAAGCAAATTTCTCTTTGCCATTCAATTTCTTCTTTTCTTCCATTTTAGAAAACCTCCTTAAAAACCCCTTTGATTATTTATTCTTCTCTTTTAAGCCCATAGCGATCTCTACTACTTTATATGCACCGTCATAAAGACCAACGGACTTGTTCAACCTGATACTGTCGCACATTTCTCCCAGCAGTTTGTCATCCTTCATAAAGATGTCGATCATCTGCAAAGTATGTGGGATATCGCGACATTCGAGTGTTCCGTCCCCCATCTCTGCAGAATGGATAGCTCCCCACATTTCATGCTTTCCGACACGCTTGATAAAAAGTTTTGGCACCGGATAAAAAGCAAGTTCACTTGGCTTTGTCACAAGCACATCCGCACTGCGCATCAAAAGGTTGGTGCAATATACGGCTTCAAAAATGTTTTCATGATAGAAAGCATGGATGCCTGTCACCTCACCGGTCAGTGCCTCTTCTGCAAACTTTGTTGTTGCCTCAAACTCATTAAAGTGCTCGGTTGCCACGCCTGCCATTTCCGGGATATCCTTGGAAAGATCATCCCAGACATTCTTGTAATCTCCGACATTGACATAAAGGGCTGCCTTGTTGTCCTTGATCATCGGAAGCAGATATTTGATAATGGCTGCAAAGATCTCTTTCTGTGCGCCTGCACCACCGATGGTAAGAAGGAAACGCATTGGTGCTCCCTTTGCCTTTCTTGCCATTCTCGCATCGCAATCTGCCTCGATATTCGATACCAGTTCATGATCGATATAATGTCCGGTGTAGACCAGATCTTCATTTGGCATCTCCTTGCAGACCTCATCGCCGTTCATGCCGTTACAGATAAGGTAGCCCATGTAAGCATTTTTACACTGGATGGTATGTACACTTCCCTCTGCGAAATGCAGTGCCATTGGCCAGTTGTCAGGAATGGCATTGACAACGTTTTTCATGCCTGCATGAATGGCTGCCTGTGCCGGCCATACGTGTGTACCGATCACCGGGATATCCTTTGGCACATTGCGGTAAACCGGAGCCATCAGTTCTGCATTCTTCTGATCGGATGCATTGTACTTCAACTGACGGAAGGTCTCATAGTTGGTCGGCTCCCAGACCAGTTTGTTAAAGAGTGCATTTTTTGAAAGACGTGATCCCAAAGAATAGAGATCGTTCTGTGCACTGATCACCTTGGTACAGGTAGTCTGTGGATAGCCGTTGAGATCCATCCAGTACGGGGTATATCCCATAGCTTTTGCGGCGGATGCCATTGCCATAGAAATACGGTAATGGCCGAATCCCATACGGATATTCCCAACAATGATACCCTTTTCATGATCAAATTCTTCAGGGCTGTCCCCCTCTTTTAAAAGGATGTCATAGACACCAAGTGAATCGCCGATATGCTCATTCTTCTGAATGTAGATTGGGTAATCTACATTGGAGTCATCTCCAAACTTCTTGATAAACTTTTTCTTAGATTTGACAGCGCTCTTGTAAACCTTGTCGCTCATGACATTGCCAAAGATTACTTTTGATTTTTCTTCCATATTAATTATCCTCCCTTGTGCTTTGCACTTCTAATTTGATCGTGACCGGATCCAAGCCTGCACACGCTATCGTGACAGATGCTTCTCCCGGCTCCCCCATGGATTTTATATAAAGCCCTGTGGCTCCTCCGCGAAGTGGCACTGCATTTGGACCGATCAGTTCGACCGGACCGCTTATTGTGACAGAAAGTGATTCCTGCATATAATAAAGTTGATTGCCATATTCATCGACGGCTCGCACGCGCGCCTCTATGACATCATAGGTAATATCTTCCACCAGTGTCGTTGCCGACAGGCTAACCGCCAAAGATGCTTTTTTCATCGGTGTCTTGATCAGGGAACGGACAACCTTGCCATCCTTGATCGCGTCAAAGCGATACTGCTTGGACTCGCCTCCCCAATCGCCTACATATTTATTGTAAAGGCCTACCGCATCGTTTGGGTTCATATGGTAGATACAAATCAACTGAAAAGCATTCCAGACAAGTTTTGGTGTGATCTGCATACCATGCATTGCCACATGGTTCATACAATCCTTGACGATCTTTGCCTGTCTCTTGGAATAGCCTTCTTCTTTTGCAATGGCATCCCCCACATAATCATTGATCAGGATCGGTCCATGTTTTAAATTCTGATACTTAGAATCACTCTGTTTGTATTCCTTGATCAGGATGTTGTTCTTATACATCCGTACACTGTCTGCATTGGAGATCAGATAGGTATCGCCCCGGTTACAAGCCGGATGCTCGCCGATATCCATAGTCGATGACAGTTCCAAGACCGGATTCCTGTCTTCTTGGCTTGCATAAACAGCAGCTGCCGGTTTTGGATTTCGGAACATATCCAAAACGCCGTGATAACAAATGCGGTCTCCGCTGCCAAAGTCCTTATGGGTGTTGTAGTCAAACATGCACCAGCCAAAGGAACCTGCGATATCTTCCTGTCCTGCAACAGCATCGAGGACATTTGCATGGCGGATCATATGCTCGCGTCTGTGTTCTTCCCAATCAAACATCTTGGTCGGATACATGTGTCCGTTGTACTCTGTGATCAGATAAGGCTTTTCTACATCGGAAGTGACCTTTTCCTTTGGTTCACAACCGGCATTGGCACCACTGTGGACAAAATCGTTGTAGGTGTAAACGTCTTCCAGAAGATGACTCTTTTTCATAGCACGGACACCGCCGGTCTGTCTCGTATCATCCAAGGCATGTGCCGTGGCATTGGTTCTCTCGTAAAAAGCATCATTGTCCTGCGACTCGTTGATGCGCACACCCCAAAGGATAATGGACGGATGATTGCGATACTGCACGATCATGTCTTTGATATTTTCCACTGCCTGATCCTGCCAAGCCTGACCACCGATATGCTGCCAGCCCGGCATTTCCGTAAAGACTAAAAGTCCCAGTCTGTCGCAGGCATCCATAAAGTAGTGCGACTGCGGATAGTGTGATGTACGCACGGCATTGACGGCAAGTTCTTCCTTTAAAATCTTGGCATCCAGCCGCTGCATGGATTCCGGCATAGCATATCCGACATAGGCATAAGACTGGTGGCGGTTGAGACCACGGATCCTGACCTTTCTGCCATTTAGGTAAAAGCCGTCTTTTTGAAACAGGGCTTCCCGAAATCCGACCGTCACCCTCTTTTCATCCACGACCTGTCCCTGGTAGAGCAACTGGGTGGTCACCTCATAGACCTTTGGGCTTTCAATATCCCAGAGCATGACATCCGCAACTGGTGTGCTAAAGGATGTCGTTGCGATCGGGGCTTCCAAAACGACCTGATCATCCACGATCTGACGGATACCGACCTGACCGGCACTGATCGCTTCCTGTGCTTTGACCGAGTAAGTAACTTCCGATGCCAAGATACCGGATACCTGCATCTGTGCGATTGCCTTGGCATCCATACCCTTGGTCGTTACAGTCTCTGCAAACTTTGGTTTTAAGAAAATATCTTCTATATAAATAGAATTCTTTACTTCCAGATAAACATCACGATAAATACCGCCATAGGTCATATAGTCGATCACAAATCCAAACGGCGGCTGATCCAATGTCTCATTGGAGTCTACCCGCACCGTCAAAAGATTGTCGGCACCATAATTCAAGGCTTCTGATATATCGATCGTAAAGGCGGTGTAGCCACAATGGTGTTCTGCCATCTTTTTGCCATTGACATAAACCTCTGCCTCATGTCCTACCGCCTCAAAAGTCAAAAGCAGGCGTTTGCCCTGCCAGCCTTCCGGTGCGTATAAGATCTTTTGATAGCAGGATACCATCTGATAGGTATGCTCATCAAAATAATGATAAGGTGTTTCCTTACAGGTGTGTGGCAGAGAAACGGTCTGTGCCAGGGAAACATCCATGGTATCGACGATCATGTCTTCTGTAAATTCTTCGGTAAAAAACCAATCCCTCATCAAATAGATGCGATCTTTCATATTTGCCATCCTCTTTCTATCTGTGTACCACAATTCCATCAACCATAATGGTCACAAGTTCTTCTAATGCCTGCATGTAGTCGATTTCCTCGCGTTCAAGTTCGTCTCCCATAATGAAGCGCTCTACCGCAGACTCAAATACCAACTGGAAAACCCGGAAATCGACCGAACGGATCAAGCCTTCCTCTACGCCTTGTTCCAATAGGCGGTTGGTCATCTCCCATCCGCTCTCCAAACGCTGTCTGACGCGTTCATAGACTTCCGGGTGCTTATCCCGCAAAACATAAAACTGGGTGAAATCAAAATCCGTATAATTCTCCGGCATCACACCTAAGATCTTGCGAATCTTCTGTAAGAGGGATAAGTGCTTATCCTCCATGACCAAAGCTTCGCTTTCCTTAATATAATCAAAGACGTAATCGACCATTGCTATCAAAAGTTCGTTCTTGTCTCGAAAAACGGTATAGATCGTTTTCTTGCTCATGCCGAGTTCCGATGCCAACTCGTCCATGGTAAATTTGACACCCTGCTTTTCTACAATATGTAAAGCGCCTTCTATAATACGTTTCTCCATCCCGCGTCCTCCCTTTTTCTCTTTAGGAAACCAGAAAACTAAAATCAGTTTCTTCGTTTCCTATATTGTAACACCGGTCTGCTCCTGCCGCAACATAGCATATATTACAAATTTAACGCCCCTTTTTTGGCAATTATTTCAAAGAATAAATTTTTATGCAAAATGTACGAATTCCTCGTTTTCTTTTTCACAGCCTTTCCGGTTTTCGTATCTATTATTGTGTTTATGCACAATTTATGCGCTACTATATTGTGCATTTTTACCACAGTGATTTTTCCCCCACTTGTTATCTTGCTTGTAAACGCTCCTATTTTTATGCACATTACACAATTTTAACGTAAAGTTTTTGTTGACATTACCTATAGGCGGTGCTATAGTAAGGTCATCAAAGGAAAGCACCTTTGAAAAAGAAAAAACGAAAGGAGAGAAAAGATATGTATAACGAATTTGATGCATTCGGTGAATTGTTCAGCCAGTACAACACATACGCTAACAAAACAAGCGCAAATGGTCAGAAGCCAGTTTCACTCTTAAAATTTGCTTTAGGACAGTTCTAAGAGATACGAAAAGTTACAGTATGATTTGATTCAATTTTAAAAGCATGATTTGAAAGGAGATATGAATTATGGAATTCTCAAATAGTCTTGGATATGTAGTTTACAATTACAATAAGTATGTAGAGGCACAGGAAAAGAACGGCGAAGATGCAGTATCATTCTTCAAGTATGCTTTTGGTAATATGTAATTTACCAAAAGCACCTACTTTAGAAAACAATCGGCGCAAGCCGTTCATCTGATAAACCTAAGAAGACCCGGCAGATCGCCAGGTCTATTTTTGTGCGTAAAAAGTGCGTGAGGGACGTTCCTTTTGCCACAAGGAGTGTCCCTCACTCTATCCTAAAGAACAGCAATAAATCTACGGAATTCTTCCAGTCCTTTTTCATCACATTTGAAGACACCGGCATCTTCCAGAACCTGACAGAAGACCTTGCCAACTTCCTGTTCCAAAATGCCATCAACATTGGTCGCATCAATATTAATGCCCTGCTTCTCATATGCGGCAGTAAATTCATCTACCCAGTCTGCATGCTTTTTCAAGGTCTCATCTGCACGGATATCCTTACCATTTACGATCGCATCCGCAAGGGCTTCCATCTCCCCTTTCAGACGGGAAGGAAGTACAGCAAGACCCATGACTTCGATCAGACCGATATTTTCCTTTTTGATATGGTGCAACTTGGCATGAGGATGATAAACCCCAAGCGGATGTTCCTCTGTCGTAATGTTATTGCGCAGAGCCAGATCCAGTTCAAACATATCACCGCGTTTTCTGGCGATCGGTGTGATCGTATTATGTAACTCTCCGTCAGTCTCGGCAAAAATGAAAGCATCTTCGTCAGTATAAGTTCTCCAGCATCCCAAGATATGATCTGCCAGATCAATGATACGCTTTTCATCCTTGCAGGAAAGCCGGATCACGGAAAGCGGCCATTTCACAATGCCTGCCTTGACATCTTCAAAACCTTTTACCATAAATTCTTCAATGATCGGTGCCTTTTCCATAGCAAAGGTATAGTGACCGCCCTGGAAATGGTCATGGCTGAGAATGGATCCGCCTACGATCGGCAGGTCTGCATTGGAGCCCAAGAAGTAATGTGGAAATGTCTTTACAAAATCAAACAATTTCACAAAAGTCGCACGCTCAATCTTCATCGGTGTATGCTGACCGTTGAAAACGATGCAGTGCTCATTGTAATACACGTATGGAGAATACTGGAATCCCCATCTGCTGCCGTTCATAGTCAGCGGGATGATACGGTGGTTCTCTCTGGCAGGATGATTGGCGCGTCCTGCATATCCCTCATTTTCTATGCAAAGCAGGCACTTGGGATAAGCAGACTGCTTGGCATTCTTAGCTGCCGCGATCGCCTTTGGATCCTTTTCCGGCTTGGAAAGATTGATGGTGATATCCAGAGTGCCGTACTTGGTATCCACGGTCCACTTCTTATCTTTCTTTACACGGTAACGACGGATATAATCACTGTCCTGGCTGAGTTTAAAGAAATAGTCGGTGGCTGCCTGTGGTGACTTTTTGTATTCTTCGGCAAATTTTGCCTGCACAGTCGCCGGACGTGGCATCAGACAATTCATCAGACGTGTATCAAAAAGGTCGCGGTAAACAACGCTATCCTCGATCAGTCCCTTTTCTACTGCCGCATCCAGAAGATCTTTTAAGACATCCTCCAATACAATGTCAGACAGATCACAATCCGGATCCGTGTACTCATCCTCCTTCATGACATCCAAAAGCAGGTTGGTCGTGTAAATGCGCTCGCACTCCGGGGTCAATCCTGTGTTGATGCCGTATTGTACCAACTTTTTAATACTTTCTTGTAACATATTTATTCCTCCTCCTTTTTATTGCTTAGATAACAATGTATTTTGACGTGTATTGGGTAAATTAGATTACTTTATGATTGCCAACAAGAAACTAAATCCTAAAATTTCGTTTCCATATGCTTAACTATACTTAAATCCTACGAATTTTGCAAGAGCAGATTCTGAAGTTCTGCGACGGAATCCACGATATAGGTGGCACCTGCATCTGCAAGTTCTGCCCGGTCTCCATAGCCAAAGGTCACCCCAATGCTGTCCAGTCCATTGGCGATCGCTCCGTCAACATCATGATGTCTGTCTCCGACCATGACGATATTTCCCTTTGCCACACCCGGGATCTGCTCCATCGCATAGGCGATCACTTCGCTCTTTGCCGTCCTGGTCTCATCCATCGTTGCCCCCGCAACATAGGTAAAATACGGACGTATCCCATAATGGGATATGATCTGCTCACTAAAGAACTCCGGCTTGCTTGTCGCAACCAGTAACTGCTTTCCTGCACTTTTTAAGGTAAGCAGAAGTTCCGGTATGCCGTCGATCAGTTTGTTTTCAAACAAGCCCTTGGTGCTGTAATACTCTCTATAATAGGAAACAGCCTGAACTGCCTGCACCTCATCTAATCCATAATATTTCTGAAAAGACTCGATCAATGGTGGTCCCACGAAGCACAAAAGGTCATTTTTGTCTTCTACATGTATTCCAAATTTTTCCAAGGCATGCGCCGCCGAATTGACAATCCCCGGTGCCGACTCTGTCAGCGTGCCGTCCAGATCAAAAAGCACTGTTGTATATTGCATCTTATTCCCTTTCATTTCTATATTTGCGCGCATCCTGTCCCAACTTGCGCGAGCTATCATGTATAATTTTCCATCATTGGTAACAAATTAACCATATGTAGTCTTAGTATAACACAAATCACAGATTTTTTTGGAGGATAATCAAATGGATCAAGAAAATATTTCACAGGATAGCATCGAACTCTTACATGAATGTGACAAAGGCATACAGATGGGGCTTTCTGCCATGCATCAGGTGGCAGATAAGATCAGTGACGACCGGTTTCGCTCCGTCTTAGAAAAAAGCAGAAATACGCATGAGAACCTGAAGGATAAAATACAGTCCCTCTTGCAAAAATACGGGCAGGAAAGCGACGCGCCGAATCCCCTCCTCTCCGGCATGTCCTACCTTTCCACCAATCTCAAGATTGCACTGGATGCCGAGGACACCACCATCGCCGACCTGCTCACAGACGGTTGTGACATGGGCATCAAGTCCCTGCGCAAATATTTGAACGAATATGAACGCGCCGGGGACGAGATCAAAGATCTTTGCCGCAAGATCATTTCTGCCGAGGAAGAACTGCGCAATCAGTTGAAGGCATTTTTGTAAAATGATTGTTTTTTCCTCTTTTTTTTGATAGTCTGTTTTTAGCAAAGAAATTGTAAAATGTTCATAACAGGAGGAACAAAAGATATCATGAACTTTTTAGAAGAACGAATCGTGAAAGACGGAATTGTAAAAGAAGGCAATGTCCTAAAGGTTGACAGTTTTTTGAATCACCAGATGGACATTGCCCTCTTTGATGAAATGGGTGCTGAATTCAAGAAACGCTTTGCCGACGCAAATATCAATAAGATCGTGACCATCGAGGCATCCGGTATCGGTATCGCCTGTATTGTTGCAAGACATTTTAACGTACCGGTCGTATTTGCGAAAAAATCCAAGAGCATCAACATCGACGGCGACGTCTATAAGGCAGAGGTCGAATCTTTCACACATAAATGTAAGAACAACGTCATTGTTTCCCGCAAGTTTTTGGGGCCGGATGACCATGTGCTGATCATCGACGACTTTTTGGCAAATGGCTGTGCCCTGCAGGGACTCATCTCCATTGTCAACGAAGCCGGCGGAACCGTAGAAGGCATCGGTATCGCTGTTGAAAAGGGCTTCCAGAACGGCGGACGCATCATTCGCAATCTCGGTTTCCATCTGGAATCCCTCGCCATCGTGGAGAGCATGGACGCTACAAGCGGAGAGATCGTCTTTCGTCAGCAGTAGGATAAGCAAACAAATACACTAAGAGAAAGGACTTGTATGGAATTGTTCCATATATAATAAGAAATGACATCTACAAAAGAAACCCCGTCTATTGAAAATTTATACCATCTTGATGGCAAGATTTCCGTAAAGCAGGCAGTACCATTTGGTCTGCAACACATTCTTGCCATGTTTGTATCCAATATCGCACCGATCTTTATCGTTGCCGGAGCCAGCGGACTTTCTTCCCAGGATACCGCCATGCTCATCCAGTCAGCCATGCTGATCGCCGGTATTGGTACACTGATCCAGTTGTTCCCGATCTTCCACAAGGTTGGATCCGGTCTTCCGATCGTCATGGGGATCAGTTTTACCTTTGTTTCTGTCTTTACCTATCTGGGCGTTGCCTATGGCTATAATGCCATTGTCGGAGCCGTCATTGTCGGCGGTATCATCGAAGGTATTCTCGGACTGCTGGCAAAATACTGGATCAAACTGATCACACCGATCGTATCTTCGACCGTCGTGACCGCTATCGGCTTTTCCCTGCTTTCTGTCGGAGCATCTTCTTTCGGCGGTGGCAGTGGCAGCGAAACATTCGGTTCCGCTACAAACTGGATCTTAGGAAGCATCACACTTTTATGTTGTATCCTATTTAATATTTTTGCAAAATCTTATTTCAAACAGTTATCTGTGTTGTTCGGACTTGTGGTTGGTTATCTGATTTCCATTGCTATGGGCGCAGTTGATTTTTCTTCTCTGCAGAACACAGCGATCATTGCTTTCCCGTCACTCATGCCATTCAAACCAGAGTTTAATATCAACGCCATTATTTCAACGACCCTGATCTTTTTGGTGTCCGCTACCGAGACGATCGGCGATACCTCCGCACTTGCCGCTTCCGGTCTGAACCGCGAAGCCACTTTAAAAGAGACCTCCGGCTCCATCGCCTGCGACGGTTTCATCAGTGCACTCTCCGGTCTTTTCGGCTGTATGCCAATCACATCTTTCAGCCAGAACGTTGGTCTGGTCGCTATGACAAAAGTTGTCAACCGCTTTGCCATTGCTACCGGTGCTGTGATCATGATCCTTGCCGGTATCTTCCCGATCTTTGGTTCTGTGCTTGCCACACTGCCAGATGCCGTACTTGGCGGTTGTACCCTGATGATGTTTGGTAACATTGTCATCAGCGGTCTGCAAATGATGGGCAAAGCCGGTTTTACACAGCGAAATATCACGATCGCCGCACTCTCACTCAGTGTCGGCATCGGCTTTACACAGGTACCGGAAATCTTTGCTATTTTCCCGCAGATCATCCAGACCGTGTTTGCAGAAAACTGCGTTGCCGTCGTATTTATCGTTTCCATCATTTTAAATCTTGTTTTGCCAAAGAATATGGAAGCCCATACCGAGGCGTAAAAATTATGTATAAAAAGAATGTGCTTTGGCACATTCTTTTTTATTGCGGTGCGAAAAATGCCAGCGCGATCGCTCCCGGTCCTACATGGGTACCGATCGCCGCCCCGACGGAAACGATCGGCAATTCCTCTTTTGTGTGTGCCTTTTCCCAAAGCATACGACTATCCTCGATATACTTGCAGATCAACTTATCCGAAAGCCCGGTATATCCTAAATAAAAAGGACGTGAAAAATCAATTCCTCCCACCTGCTTGGTCCGCTGCATCAGCAGGTTCTTTCCATTCTTTGATCCGTGCGCTTTTCCAAGTACAAGGATTTCTCCTGCACCTACTCCCACAACCGGCTTGATCGATAATGCATTACCAAGTGCAGCAGATGCTGCCGAGATCCGTCCACCCTTTTTCAGGTATTCCAGTGTATCCAATAATGCGATCAGTTGGATCTGTTTCTTTTCCTCCTCCAAAATCCCTACGATCTCATCTATCCCATAATCAGCCTCGACCAGTTCTACCGCACGCATGACAAGGCATTTTTGTCCCACCGTGACGTTTTCACTGTCTACGACATAGACTTGACCTTCAAATTCCTCTGCCGCGATACAGGCGCTCTGGTAAGTACCGGATAACCTGGAGGAAAGCGTGATAACAAGGATCTGCTTGTCGCTCATCTGCCCCTCTCCTGCCGATGCATCAGCATCCAGTTCCTGCCGATAAGCCTCCATAAATTCATAAGGACTGATCTGGCTGGTCTTTGGCAAAACATCAGTCTCGATCAGTTTTTCATAAAAGGTCTCGTGTAAAAGATCAACGCCATCACGGTAATGTTCTTCTCCGAAAGAAACATGTAATGGAAGGACCCGCACCTTGTCACATTCTTCCTGTAAAATATCCGATCCGGAATCTGTAATTATCTTAATCATGGTATTTATACCTCACTTTTGATATTTTGTGTATTACTCGTGCTAGTATAACCAAAGGAGATGAGGCTGTCAAGTCGATGGCATAAATATGGCGGTAAGGAAAGCGAGGAAGGGGGGGGAGGTGATAGGGGCAGACCGGCTAATGCCTCCCCCTTCCTCGCTTTCCCTTCTACACTCAAAAAGTCCCGAGTGAGATACCTCACTCGGGACTGCCCCTCAAAAAAGATTTATTAATTTTCCTGCTCTCTGCGCTTTGCAAGTTCTGCGTAGACATCAACCAGTTTTTCTTTTGAAAGTTTATAGCCAAATGTCAGTAATAAGAACATAACCAAAAGCACGATCGCCGGAACCAGTGTTGCCATATCATATAATTTTGCAACAACTTCTGCTGACTGCTTGCTTGCATCTACATTGTAGCCGATCACTGCAAGTAAGATCGGTACACCAACACCTGCTAAGGTCTGACCTAACTTTCTGGTGAAAGAATACAATGCATAAGATGTACCTTCTTCACGTCTGCCGGAAAGAAGTTCATGGTAATCGATAACATCCATAACCAATGCCCATACTTCCAGTGTCAGGAATGTCTGTCCTGCACCTGAGAAGAATAAGAGGATCATAAAGACATATGGGTTGTTTACCATCGGTGTAAACTTGAGGAAATACATGATAAAGTTTACAACAGCGGCAAAAGCAAGACCAAATGCACAGATCTCCTTTTTACCAAACTTGCGGACTAACTTACCAATGATCGGTAAGAACAATGCCATCGGTACATAAGTACAAACGGTCACAAAACTGTAAAGTCCCGGCTTCTCATAGAAGTTCAGGAAGAGGTAGTTGTAAGTCGTCTGTGTGTACATCTGGAATGCGATCAAAAGCATGGATACCAGACATAGAAAAATGAACGGCGGGTTCTTAAAAAGATCCCCAACGGTACGGAATACATGCATACCTTCCTGCTTCTGCTTTGGCGGAACTGTGATACGTTCCTTTACATTTCTAAAATGTAGGCTGTAAATACCAATAGATACCACTGCGATACAAAGTACGGCAAATCCTAACTTGGTCGGATCTAAGACCTTTGTTTCGGTACCATCTGCACCGATCACAGTAGAATATACCAAAAGCGGCAGTAAGATCATGGATGGGATATTACCAAATCCTGCACCTACGGAACGCCATACAGAAAGAGACGAACGCTCCATCGGATCATCGGTCATAACGGATGCCAAAGATCCGTAAGGGATGTTGACACCTGTGTACATCATACCATATAAGATGTAAGTCACATATGCGTAGATCAGATACTGGTTGGTCGTCAGTCCGGGAATCTTGACAAACATCAGTACCGCTGCTACTGCCAGTGGGATGGATGCCCACATAACATAAGGACGGAAGCGCCCCCACTTTGTCGGCTTTCTGGAATCGATAAAGCCCCCCCAGAGCGGATCATTGATTGCATCCCAAATTCTTGCCACAAACATCAGAATGGTAATCTGTGCCAACGGAATATGTAGGCAATCCGTATAAAACATTGTTAAAAAAGATGAAATCAGAGAAAAAGTCAAAACCCCGCCAAAGTCACCGCAGGCATATGCCATTTTCTCCTTGGTCGTCAGACCATGTGTTTTTTGTTCCCCCATTATAACTCTCCTTTTTTGTAATAATATAATGTCGCGAGTTGTATTATTTAACTCATTTAATTTATTATATTTTACTACGTTTCTTTCCATATGGCAAGTTACTTTGTGCAATTTTTTAACATTTTTTAATTCTTTTAAAAAATCCTGTCCACACTGGGCTTTTCGTGCTAGAATACAGACAGATCCAAATTTAGGAGTATAAATAAGGAGACGATTATGGAGAACTTTATCACAACCCCGACCAAATGCGGTCAGATCCGTGGCATCCACTGCGACGGCTACGATAAATACCTTGGTATCCGCTACGCAAGCGCCGAGCGTTTTGCCTATGCCGAGCCGGTAGAACACTGGGACGACGTTTACGATGCCACCCATTACGGCAATGTATGTCCGCAGAACCGCACTTTTTACGAACATTTAGAAATCCCGGAACGGCTTTTCTATCACAATGAATTCCGTCAGGGGCAGACCTTCCACTATGACGAGGATTGCCTGAACCTCAACATCTTTTCCCCTGCCGGCGACGGACCTTTCCCGGTACTGGTCTTTATCCACGGAGGCGGCTTTGATTCCGGTGCCAATTATGACAGTGCGATCGACGGTGCTGCCTATGCCAGACGCGGCATTGTTTTTGTATCGATCCACTACCGTGTCAGCATCTTCGGTTATCTGACGCATCCGGACATCCGGGAAAAATACGGACGTGACGGCAACTTTGGACTCGACGATCAGTTCACCGCCCTGCAATGGATCAAGGCAAACATCGCTGATTACAAGGGCAATGCCAACAACATCACTGTCATGGGACAGAGTGCCGGTGCTATTTCCATCCAGTACTTAAGCCTCAGTCCAAAATGCCAGGGACTTTACCAGCGTGCCATCATGTTATCCGGTGGCGGCATGTTCCCGAAATTTGCCCTGCCACGCCCATCGGAAAACACCCATGAATACTGGGAAGATCTGATGGCGACCGCCGGTGTTTCAACCTTAGATGAACTAAAGGTCTTAGATACCAAGACCATCTTTACCGCGATCGAGGAACTGAAATCCCGTCGCAAGGACAACACCTACAACACCATGCCGGTCGTGGACGGCTATCTGATCAGCGCACCTGTGGATACTCTGATCGATCACCCTCTGCCGATCGACTACATGCTGGGCTACACCAATAATGATATGTATGCCATCATCATGGGACATATCTCCCACAAATATGCCAAGACAAATCACGCCTATCTTTACTACTTTGACATTGATGCTCCCGGCAATGACCATAATGGTGCTTTCCATTCCAGCGACCTTCGTTATGTCTTTGGAACCCTGAACGCATCCCACCGACCTTACGACGCCGAGGATACCAAGGTCTCTGAGGCAATGATCTCCTATATCGTTGCTTTTGCCAAAACAGGCGATCCCAATACAGACCATCTTCCAACCTGGAAGCCTGCCGGTCGTCATGCGCTGCATATCAAAAAACCGGCAAGTGCTATTGCCATGGGTCCGACCAACTGGTTCAAATTATTGCATAATACATTAACAAAAGGCGATCCCAAATAAGGGACCGCCTTCTTTTTGTCAGAAACTACTCTGTTATCCAACGTCCTACTTTATAATTATTCTTGACGTCTTTTTTGACCTGATACAGGAGTTTGTCCGCCGTTGCCAGATAATCCCACAAACGGTTCTTTGTCTCCGGCACGCAGTGACAACATCCTTGCGATAAGGTGATATAATCTACGCCCACAGGGCTTGTGCCCGGCAGCGCGATACGCTCCATGTTGCTTTTGAGATGTGCCATCATCTGACAGATCTCCTCGTCTGTCTTGCCGGTATAGACAAGGACAAATTCATCCCCGCCGTAACGTGCGGCAAATACATCCTCATTTTCCTGCACCAGACTGCTGAGAGCATCTGCCACATGCACCAGATAATGATCGCCATCGATATGTCCGTAAGTATCATTGACCGATTTAAAGAAATCAATATCCAAGATCTCAACGCCAAAAGTCGTACCATTGCGGATCGCCTTTGCCAATGCATCTTCTGCATAACTGTGCCAATAAGCACGGTTGGGCAGTCCAGTCAGGGCATCATGGTTGGACTTGATCATGAGTTTTTCATTCTGCTCTGTGATCTCCTTTTGCATATGCATGATGCGCTTGTGCTCATTGTGCGCACTCTCCGCCTGCACGACGGCTTCCAGATTGTAGATGCCACGCTCCCAGTAACTTTCCAGAAAACGCTTGGTATATTCCAGATAGCCGACCTGGTCCTTTAGGATAGCGGCACAACGGATACGTTTTTCCATAAACATACTATAGATAAAGAAAGACGCATTGTCCTGCTCGCACTTTTTGATGAAATAATTGAGGATCCTTGTCACTTCATCGTACTGTTCCAGATCTATATATACCTGAATATAGGCGCGGATATCATCCAGATAATCCGTGTAATTATCACTCTGGTGGAAATCCTTTTGCGCCATGCCAAGATGAAACTCTGCCTTGCTCCGCTCATCACGCGCCAGATAGAGAGTCGCCAAAAAGGTGTGTACGCCAAACTGGACATAAGGAATATCCGGGTTCTTGTAAATATTGTCTATGATGCGCTCACCGCATTCAGTCGCCTCATCGATCTTGCCGATGTTCAAAAGGCAGTAGCCCTTATTACAAAGCATGCAGTTCATATTATTAAAGGTCGTTTCCTTGGTCTCCGCTTCCCCGCTCTTTATGATGTACTCCTCAGCCTCTGCATAATAGAACATGGCTCTCTCGTAGACATTGTTGTAGCGGAAAAGATCTGCCAGATTGGATGCTGCCATCCCATGGATCTGCGCGAAACGATATTCCTTGCTGTAATCAATGCTGGATAAATAATAATCGACCGCCTTGGTAAAATTTCCCATGACAAAATTGCATACACCAAGTACATTGTATGTCCGTGCCACCAACTCATACTCTTGCGTTGCCAACTGGTATTTGATGCCCTCATGCCCACAACTGATCGCGTTGACACAGTCATTGTCCGAGGCATAATACTCCATCATGTAAAAATACGCAAGCGCGAAGAGATAATCAGACTGTTCTCTCGCCGCATACTCAAACAACTTTTCGCAATATCTGCGAAACTGCCGATACAAAGGGGTAAAGATCATTGGAAATCTCTCTTTTACCTCTGCAACGCATGCCTCGATTTCCGGTTCAAACCTTTCCATGATACCGTTTGTTTCCTTCCTCATCTTATGTAAAAAATAGTACGAAAACAGCAGGAACACCCAAAGATCGCCTATGATCTCACATATTCCTGCTGCTCCTAATCCATTTCCCCCCGAATTAGTCATCTATAACTATGATAACACTATTTTCACATTTTTCAAGGATTTCTCTACTCTATTGGATCGTAATCATTTTGCCGATAAATATGCGGTTGCAGAGAAGATCCAGGCAGAACTTTTTGCAAATTTTACCGAATTTATGGAAGAAAAAGTGCCTGCGACCTTCCTGATATACTATAGTTCGTCCTCCTCCACGACCAGATTGCCGTTCAAAAAGCCCCCGGGGTAAGCAAAGGTCTTGTTGATGCCATCAAAAGACACACGGATCTTTCCTGATTTTTCCAAAAGGGCTCCTACCTCGCCCCTGCCGTATTTGCTATGGAGCACGATGTCGCCCGGATGCACGGTAGGGATGATGCCCTGCTTGGAATAGGACTCTCTGCTGGACGCAAAACGCGCCAGTGCCTTTTGTCCATCTGCCTGTAGACTTGTTTTCTTTGGATTGGGTCTTTTGGCTATATGTTCTGCCTCCGCCTCACTTCCACGCAGATCCGGCAGAAACTGCTCTAAAAAAGTCGATTTGGTCTTTGCATGAAAGAGGATCAGATTTTCTTTTGCCCGCGTGACCCCCACATAAAAGAGCCTTCTTTCTTCCTCATACGCCGCAATCTCCTCTTTGTCAGCACTGCGGTAAGATGTCAGGACTGTCTCCGGGAAGATCCCATCCGCCACATCCAGAAGATAGACAGTGTCATATTCCAAGCCCTTGCTGGAGTGTATCGTGGATAAGACCAGTTTTGCCTCTTTATCATCTTCCTTATTGCGCAGGATCTCTGCCAATGCATCCAGCCGTTCTACCAATGCCAAAGGTGATCTTTCTCCCTGTGCTAGCATCTGTAAGATCTCCGTCTTGGTATTTTTTAATCTGGAACGCTCGACATAGTCCAGATATCCCATGGGATTTAGGATACGGAACAGTGCCTTATCTGCGGGCTCCCGCATCATATTTGCCATATGGGTGCGCATAGCTTTGACTTTTCCTGCCGTCCAATCGCCCTCGCCATAATAAGAAAGTGCCGCATCAAAGACACTGATCTCCTCTCTTTTTGCCTGGGCGCAGATGGCTTCCGCATCCGCCTTTTTGATAAAGAACTGTAATTTATAGTAAATCTGCAAAAAGAGTTCCGTATTGGTCGTATCTGTGGCAAAGAGGATGATATTTCTGATATCATTTACAATGCGGTGAGAGAAAAAAGAGATCTCAGCATTCTTGATGCGGTAAGGGATCTCCTGCTTTTCCAAAAGATCGATCAGAGGCAGTGCGCTCTCATTATCGCGATAAAGTACCGCCGTCGTTTTTTGATCCTCCGCATCCTTTTCCATCAGGTTCCGTGCCACTTTGAGCAGATATCCATACTGCCCTTTTCTGCGGGCTATGTCGATCGTACGGATCGTGCCTGCCTCCTGATGCCAAGGACGCATATGTTTTTCGTGACGCAGTGAATTCTGCCGGATAAAGGCATCCGCCGCCGCGACAATACCGGCATCCGACCGGTAATTGGTCTCCATCAAAAGGACACGCGCCCCCGGATAGCGGTCTTCAAAGGAAAGCAGTGCCTCCGGATAGGCGGCACGAAATCCATAGATACTCTGATCTTCATCCCCTACCATAAAGAGATGATGCTCCCTGCCTGCCAGAAATTCTATGATGGCATGCTGGATCTTGGAGGTATCCTGGGCTTCATCCACCATGATATAAGAATAAAGATCCCAGAAGGCATCCAAGAGTGCCGGGGCACTGCGAAACATGGTGTAGGCATAGACCAACTGGTCGTCAAAATCCATGAGACTGCGTGCGCGCATTTCCCGCCGGTATGCCTCATAGATCTTGGCAAGATCATAGTCGCACTCTGCATTCAGACGGGCAATTTCTTCCTTAGACAGCATGCGGTTCTTGATATAGGTGATGCGGGTTGCCAGGTCTGACAAGTCATTCTCACTTGGAAAATCGTGTTCGATCCGCTGATAGATCCCTGCAAGGATCCGCGCCTTTTCTCCCTCATCACTCAGCAGTTCAAATGCCTGCTTCCCTACCATACGGCTATACATGGCAATCGCCTTTGCACAAATGCCATTGATGGTACGAAATTCCACGCGCATGGATAAATCCTCACCAAACATCTTTTTACAGCGTCTTTGCATGTCGCTCTTGGCGGCAACGTTGTAGGTAACGACCAATATTTCTTCCGGTGCGATCCCCTTGCAGTAGACCATATAACCGATGCGGGTCACAAGGACTGTCGTCTTGCCCGATCCCGGAACCGCCAGGAGCAGGGTCGGTTCTTCTATGGCTTGCACCGCCGCCAGTTGCTGGTCATTTAACATAATATGAAATTCTTTGATAAATTCGTCTAGTGTAAGCATATTTTTGAATTATAGCATACTTCTCACTAAATGAAAAAGCATGCATTTGCACATAAAAATACCGCCCGGGGAGTTTCATTCTGCCCCGGGCGATATCTAATGCACTGTGTCTGATTATGCCTCTACAAAGTCAGCCAAAATCTTTGCGTCCTCCTCAGAGCATTCAATGCTACTTCTCAAGAGAATCTCAGGCTTTGCAACCATTGCCACACATACATACTGAGATAATGTAGATTTTAAGTTCAACTTATCCCCCTCACCTGTATGAAGAATGACTTCACCGGCACACTCCTTTGTCTTTTTGATCAACTGCACAATATCAGCGCCATCTTTTAAATCATGCATCTTTTTTCCTCCTCTGCATTTCGTTTTCTATATCATAACGCAGGCAAATAAAATACGAGTACACATTTTCTACATTTCGTATAAAAATTCATCTTTTTTCTGATAAATCTTCGTTTTCTGTCTTTGAAATCACGAAAGAAAGTGTCAATGATTTTTTCTCACGATCAGGCATGCCAGATAATAAGCCATGCGCTCCTCACCCAACTCCAGATCAGCCTGCAGCAATTCCTTGATCTTGCTCATACGGTAAACGATGGTATTTTTGTGAATGAACATCTCATCCGCGACCGCTTTCACACTACCATTATTTTTCAGATAACAAAAGAGTGTCTCCACAAGATCTGCATGATGTCCTGCATCATAGTCCAAAAGAGGCTGTAATGTCTGACTCCCCATCTGCTGCATGAGTAGTTCATCCGTTACCGAATACAGGATCCGCTCGACGCCCAGTTTGTCAAATTGTAAAAAGGTCTGTTTTCTTTGCATGGCTGATCTTAGGGCATATTCCGCTCTGTCGAAGGAAATATGCACATTTGCCACATCCAAAACGGCAGATCCTTCCCCACAATAAATCGTTTTATCCGGCATACGGTGTCTCGTCCGCATGAGAAAGCCCTGTATGATGTCTTCTTTCTGCGTTTCGCTAACTTCGTTCATGATGACGGCAAAATAGCCGTTGTAGTAAAAGAAATGTGCATTATGTGATACATTTTCCATATAAATCTGCAAACGGTAGCCAATTCTCTTGCGATCCAGCGTATCCATGCTGTCCAAGCCCTCCGTTGTAATGAGCACGACTTGAAATTTCCCGTCTACATCAAAGGATGCCGATAATCTTTCACGATATTCTTCGATGCGCTGTGGACTCTCGATGGATTTGATAAAGGCAGACGAAATCTGTTCATCTGTCTCCGTCTGCAAAAAGATCCGCACCGTCAGATCCTTGATCATCTCGGACATCTCGATCACCCAGGGAACCTGTAGCAAAGGCAGATCATGGGCATTGCAGTAGGCGCGCACACTTGCCGGTATTTCCTTTACATAATATCCGGTATTTACCACAAGTCCTGCTGCATGATGCCTGTCCAAGATCTCCACGAGGGAAAGCAGATCTTGCTCCGTGCGAAAGCCCGCCCCCATGGTAACCGCCAATTCCTTGCCTTTAAAATTCTCCATAATGGTCGTATCTTCTACCATCAAGAGCCAGGAGATCGAATTTGCCCAGCCATTTTGCCCTGCCACCAATTCCATTTTATACTTGTCTCTGGCAATGATCAGCATATCTTCCACTGTAAATCCCATTTGTGTTCTCCCAAAGATCGTCTCTTTTGTCCTGCGTTTTCCTACTTCTTGCTATAGTATAGCACCTTTTTGTGCTATCGTCACAAAATTCTTGCTTTTTTTCAAGATTTCAACCCATGGTCTTCTCTATTTATTGTGCTACAATATAGATGTAAACAGAAAAGAGGTTCAACAAAAGTTGAAGGAAGATCGATGGAGGTGTTTGGTATGCTTACTGTAGGTTACATTGATAGTTTGTCAGAACTTGGATTTCGTACTCCTACTCCTGAGTGGGTAAAAACTGAGCGCTATGATTATTGCGATCAGTTGATAGCAAAAAAGGAGAATTTTGTGCAGATGCTATCGGCGTTCTTTTCTAAATTATTTCGCTAATTTCACATCTTTTTAATATTTTTTCCTTTAATAAAAACGCCTGACGGATAAACCGTCAGGCGTTTTGCATTGTCTTCTTATAACATATGTGCACGTAATTCTTCTGCAGAAAGTGGGCTCAGATATGCCGGAGCAATATCAAATACGGTCTTACATCCGCTTACCCCTTCTTCTGACAAACGATAGATGGCTCTGGAAAATGCCAGGATAACAGAAGATGTAAATTCCGGATTGGAATCCAATTTCAAACTATATTCGATTACATGCTTGTGCTCTTTTTCAAGCCCTGTCACACCTGTGCGGAAGACAAATCCACCGTGTGGGATGCCTGCATGATCTCTTGCAAATTCCTCCTCCGTGATAAAATGTACCGTGGTATCATAATCTGCAAAATAGTTTGGCATCGTCTTGATCTCTTCTTCGATTTTTGCAAGATCTGCCCCTTCTTCCGGTACGACAAAACATTCTCTGGTATGTTTCTCGCGCGTGGAGAGTTCCGGATTCTTGCCTGCACGAACCGCCTCTAAAGCGCTCTCTACCGGGATCGTGTACTGTTTGCCGTTTTTTACACCTGCAACACGACGGATCGCATCAGAGTGTCCCTGGCTAACGCCCTTGCCCCAGAAAGTATAGTCCTGACCTTCCGGTAAGACGCTGGCACCATATAAGCGCATCAAAGAGAACATGCCTGGATCCCAGCCACAAGAGATCAATGCCACATGTCCATTTTCTTTTGCCACTTTATCAACTGCTGCAAAATGCTCCGGGATTTTTGCGTGTGTATCAAAACTGTCGATCACATTAAAATACTTTGCATATTCCGGTGTCTGTTTTGGCAGGTCTGTTGCGGAACCACCACAGAGCACCAGTACATCGATCTGGTCTTTTAAATCTTCGATCTCGTCTACAGAATATACTTTTACTCCCTCCGTTGCGGGTGTGATGGACTTTGGATCTCGTCTTGTAATGATACAGGTCAACTCCATGTCATCATTCTGACGGATCGCACTTTCTACACCACGTCCCAGATTACCATAACCTAAAATTCCTACTTTCATGCTGTTACCTCCGTATTCTATTTCTATCTATGCTATCTTTTTGCCTTAGGCAAGTTCTGCGATCACATCAAGGATCACTTCAATGCCAACCTGTGCTGCCTTTTCTGCAAAAGTAGCATAGTCCATTTCTGCGCCTTTTCCATCTGAAATACTGCGCAAAATAGCAAATGGCACTTGATTGACATAACATACTTGTCCGATACTTCCGCCTTCCATCTCTCCTGCAATGGCACCAAACTGCTCGTGCAGATGGTTCTTGGTGCTTTCCTTTGATAAGAAAAGATCACCGGTTGCTATTGTGCCGACTTTATGATTGATGCCCTTGGCTGCCACACATTTTTCAATAACAGAATAAATCTTTTCGTCTGCCGACAGATATACTTCATTTAAACCGGATAAAAGTCCAACCGGATCTCCAAGTGCTGATGTGTTCATGTCATGCTGCACAACCCGGCTTGCAATGGCAACATCCATAACACCCAGTTCATCACACAAAGTTCCTGCTACACCAATGTTGATCACACAGTCCACATGATAAGTCAGGATCATTGCCTCTGCACAGATGGCTGCAAATACTTTTCCAACGCCGCAGACCGCCGCGATCACTTCTTTTCCACCGATCGTACCCTTAGTAAAAGTAACACCACTGACAACTTCGTCTGACACATCTTCCATATGTGCTTTTAAATTGTCAACTTCGATCTGCATTGCTCCGATAATACCAATTTTCATATTGCCTTTACTCCATTTCTCTTGTTTTCCTATTGTGGATAGGTAAATTCCATATTTGTCTGCTTTTTCAGAACTTCCAGATAAGTCCTGCACTCTTCCTTGGCTGCTGCAAGGTCAAGATTGCGGTAATTTCCACATTCTACAGCCGATGCGCCAAAGACCGGTCCTTCATGGTCAAGGATCTCCTGCAAGACCTTTTTGGTGATCTCAAAGACCTGCTTATCGTCCGCATTACGGATCAGCAGATAAAAGCCGGTCTGACATCCCATAGGTCCAAAATAGACCACATCATCCGCGATCTCGGAATTCCGAATGTATGTGGCAAACATATGTTCCACAGAATGCATGGTCAGATCTGACATATAATTGCCCATATTTGGTCGTCTGGTCCGCATATCGTATGTGGTAATGTCGCCATCGACGCGGGAAATATAAAATCCCGGCATCAAAATATCATGATTTATAGTAAAACTCTTGATTCTTTCCATTTTTCCATCCTTTCTACTACATTTTATCCGTGAATGATTATAACACGATTTGTATAGATATCCTACTTTTTTTGTATATTTTTTCACAAAGACAGTTAGCAATAAAAAAGCAGGGATAGATCTTTAAAGATCCATCCCTGCTTCTCCTATTCTTATCATAAACCAAAATACGCGTCTATCCCGTCTGCGATTCCCTGCACCATGCGTGCCTGATAGGCTGGATCTTCCATGTTGACATCATCTGTCGGATTTGTCATGTAGCCCATTTCCAGTATCGTAACCGGAACTGTACTCCAGTTGATGCCCGTCATGGTATCACTGGTGCTGACACCTTGATTGCGCATGCCGGTTGCTCCACAATAAGAATCCAAGATGCACTTGCTCAAATTCCAACTGCTGTCTGCCAGATATGCGATATAAGGGTTGGCAGAGGACGGTGCCAGTGCCATCGCCCCACTCACAGATGCATTATCCACCCCATTGGCATGGATGCGAACTGCAATCTCACCACCTACATTTGTTGCGTACTGCGCACGCTCCATATTGCTGATATTGACATCATGGGATGTGCGTGTCATATAGACCGTATAGCCCCGGTTTTCCAGTTCCGCCTGCAACTGCTGGGAGATAACAAGAGTCAACTGATACTCATAGACACCTGTGGTCGTACCATGTGTACCGCCTGTCACACGCGCCTTCATCGTGGATGAGCCCGGTCCATTTGGCTCTGTGGAAGAATCACCTCTGCCCTGGTGTCCCGGATCGATCACAACCACATGGGAATTGGCGGCAGGTTCTTCGGTCGTCATGTCAGATGCCATATCGTCCTGTTTTTGCTCCTTATCGGTATCCGTTTGGTCTGATGTTGTCTTATCCTCTTCTGTTACAGAATCATCTGCCTGTTCGGAGGTATCCTCTTCCGGCAATATCCCCTTATACTTTTTATAGGCAAAGCCAGCCAGCAGTATCGCACATACAATGGCAAGCAATATAACTAACGGGATCCATCGTTTTTTCTTTATCATCATTTTCACATATTCTAGTTTTTAAAACTATGTACCGGTGCCGGAATGCGTCCTTTGCGGTTTACAAAGGCATCACATCCATACGAATTGACCGGCATAATCGGTGCATATCCCAAAAGTCCACCAAACTCTACGGTCTCGCCTACGCCCTTGCCAATAACCGGGATCAGACGAACAGCGGTCGTCTTCTGGTTGATCATGCCGATCGCCATCTCATCTGCGATGATACCAGAGATCGTCGTTGCCTTGGTATCGCCCGGAATGGCGATCATATCAAGTCCTACGGAGCAGACACAGGTCATTGCTTCCAACTTCTCTAATGTAAGCGCACCTGCGGTAACTGCATCGATCATACCCTGATCTTCGCTAACCGGAATAAAGGCACCACTCAAACCACCAACGTATGAAGATGCCATGATACCACCCTTCTTGACCTGATCATTTAAAAGAGCAAGCGCTGCTGTTGTTCCCGGTGCTCCTGCATACTCCAGACCGATCTCCTCTAAAATCCCTGCTACACTGTCACCGATCGCCGGTGTCGGTGCTAAGGACAGGTCGATAATACCAAACGGAATACCCAGACGCTTGGATGCCTCCTGTGCGACCAACTGTCCTACACGCGTCACCTTAAAAGCTGTCTTTTTGATGGTCTCACAAAGGACTTCAAAACTCTCGCCACGCACAGCTTCCAAGGCTGTCTTTACAACGCCCGGTCCACTGACACCGACATTGATGATAGCATCTGCCTCGGTCACACCATGGAAAGCCCCTGCCATAAATGGATTGTCATCCGGTGCATTACAAAATACCACCAGTTTGGCACAACCAAGAGAATCCTGTTCCTTGGTATATTGTGCGGTTTCTTTTACCATCTGTCCCATCAGACGGACAGCATCCATATTGATACCGGTCTTAGTAGATCCCACATTCACGGAACTACACACGAAATCTGTGCATGCCAATGCCTGTGGAATAGAACGGATCATATTTTCCTCTGCAGGCGTCATCCCCTTGGATACCAGTGCGGAATAGCCACCGATAAAGTTCACGCCCACGGTCTTTGCCGCGCGATCCAAGGTCTTTGCGATCGTCACATAATCTTCCGGGCTCTTACATGCTGCGGAACCAACCAGTGCGATCGGGGTAACGGAAATACGCTTGTTTACGATCGGAATGCAATAATCGTTCTCGATCTCCTTACCGACTTTGACCAGATCCTTTGCTACGGTCGTGATCTTATTGTAGATGTTGGTATTTAACTGATCCAGATCCGAATCCATACAATCTAAAAGGCTGATACCAATGGTAATCGTACGCACATCCAGATTTTCCTGTTCTACCATTTTGTTTGTCTCGTTGACTTCACCAAAATTAATCATGATACTCTCCTTTAGATTCTATGCATTTTTTCAAAAATCTCTTCACGCTGGCATTTTACATCAACGCCAATCTTTTCTCCCAATTCACGCAGATCTGCCTGGCACTCTGCAAAAGGTTTTTGACATGCAGCAAAATCCACGATCATCATCATATTAAAATAATCCTGTACGATGGTCTGTGAAATATCCAGTACGTTGATGCCATTCTCTGCCAAGTATGTGCAGATTCCTGCAATAATGCCTACGGTATCTTTGCCTACTACTGTGATAATTGTTTTCTGTGTGTTTTTCTCCATGTCAATTCTCCTTTTATTTTTGATCTATGATTATAGTTGTATAAACTATAACACCAATTTCAGTTTCTGCCAAATAAAATCTGTCTTTATCTAAAGCCGGATCAGACTGGATGGTCTGTCCCTCTTTGCCACCTCGATAGGAAAATCATTGCCCCGGTACGGATTATCCCCTAAGGAGATCTCTAAGCGGACAGTCTCATATGCCAGTTCATCATAATTATTTTCTTTGGACAGATGTCCCAATAAAATATGCTGCATGCCATCGTGAAGGATCTGTCCCAATAACTGTCCGCTGGTCTCATTGGACAGATGTCCCCGTTCACCCAGGATGCGCTGCTTTAAAGGATAGGGATAAGCCCCCACCTGCAACATATGGATATCATGATTTGCCTCAAGCAGCAGGGCATCCAAGCCCTCCATATGTGAGACAATATCAGCATCATAATAGCCCAGATCTGTCACAACGCCCACACGATGTCTGCCATCTGAGACAAGATAGGCGACCGGATCTGCTGCATCGTGTGAGATCGACATAGGATAGATCTCCAGATTTCCAATGAAAAAGGTCTTGCCCGCCTCGATCACATGAAATAAAGACGGATCGATCTTTCCAACCGATGATGATTGCAGGATGGCATCTGCCGTCCCCTTTGTCGCATAGATCGGCAGTCCGTATTTGCGCGCGACCACGCCCAAGCCCTGTATATGGTCACTATGTTCATGTGTGATCAGCACCCCATCCATATCCGATGTGGTGTAATCATATGTATTCATTCCCTCCTCAATACGCTTGCCGCTGATCCCGGCATCTATCATCACGTGGCACTGATCGCTTCCCAGACAGATGCAGTTGCCACTGCTGCCACTGGCTACACTAAAAAAATCCATCTTATGACTCTTTCCAATAAACTAAGATATCATCCCCCTCGTGAAGTTCGTCTGAATATCCGCACGGCGCGCCATTGATCGTCGTTACGATCGGTCTGCCGCCACCCGCGTGCACATCAAAATCGATCACATTGAAGATGTCTACAAAAATATAACTGCTCTTGCCACTCAAATATACCGGTTCATGGTTGACTGTTACATGCAGCCCGGCTTCTTCAGGTGCTTTTTCCTCTGCGGCGGTTTCCTTTGCCGGACTATCTCCGCCGGATGCACCTGCGCCCGCCTGCTTTGCCTCGTCAGGGGCTTCTGCCTGCGTGCCGCCATCTGCCTGTGCCTCAGAACCAAAGCCGTATTTGCTGGCGTGTTTTAACTGATCTAAGATATTGCTCGCCTGGCTTCCTGTCTCCTTTGCCTGTACCGGCGCTGCACCAAAAGCAAGTACCGTCCAGTCGATCGAGAAATTCTCATAGATCAAAGACTCCAGCGTAGCCGGTCGGTTGTTGACCAGGATCTCACGATCCGGGTCGACCTCCACATCCATAAACTCTGCCAACTGACCTACGGTATAAAAACTACGGGTCTCGATCACATCACCCTCCTGAATCTCATAAGAGCCCGGCTCTAATGAACCATTGACCTCCATGAACTTCGGACACATCACATGTTTGCCACAGACTTCAAATGCCATGGTATTGCCGGCATACTCGTCCAATTCCTCGATCGTGCAGACTGCTTCCTCTCCTGCCGTTGACGGCTCTATGGTAATAAAACAGTTAAACTCAAGCGGCGTATTCATACCGACAGTCACATCATTCATCTTGACCACAGCAGACTCGCCCTCGCCGCCACGCACCATACGAGGCGTTCCATTGACCGTAAAATGGATTTCACGGCCACGGCGCGGGAATAGTTCCTCTGTCGTAAATCCTGCCTGCATAGCGGCATCTACGACTGTCAAATGACCATTGTCATATAACTTCATCATTTCTCCGTTGAAATGGATCATGATAAAGTTGTTTTTCTGCTCATAATAGTTGAGGCAGATACCGATCGGTGTCACAAGCAGCGGATCCTTTTTGATGCCTTCCTGCTCAAAAATGATATTCTTCATGACTTCCTCGCCACGGAGGGCAACACGCTCCGGTACGATATCCAGTTTCTTGGCAAGGGACTCTGTATAGCCGTGGATCTTGCCACCACCACCAACGATAAATGCCGCACTAACAGACTTATCGCCATTCAGTTCGCGGATCTTGTTTGCTACTTCTGTCGTCATTTTCTCACGCACGACCTCAGTCAGTTTCCATACTTCCTCTGCAGATACAGTATGGGAGATCCCCATGATGTCCTCATAGGTCACTTCGTCTAAAGTACTGGAATCCAACTTGATCTGCTCTGCGGTAGCAAAGTCGACCAGATATGCCTGTACGATCACTTCCGTCAACTCATCACCCGCAAACGGGATCATGCCATAGGCGATGATGCTTCCGTCTCTGGTGATACAGATATCGGAAGTACCGGCGCCCACATCCACCAGTGCGATATTTAACATCCTAAAATTCTCTGGGATTGCCACATTGATAGCAGCAATAGGCTCGAGGGTCAGGTTTGCCACCTGTAGTCCTGCACGCTCTACCGCAGAATACAATCCATCTACAACATCTTCCGGCAGGAAAGTCACAATGATGATCTCGTCGATCTTGTTTGCCTTATGCCCTTCCAGACTGGAGAACAATTCATCATTCAGATAATATTTCATGACAGAATAACCGACACAATAGAATTTGTATCTGTTATCGCCCTCAGCAAGCAGTTCCTGCTGCGCCTGATCGATCCCCATCAGATCCAAGGTATGTAAGTTTTCGCCCGTAACAACCGTTTCTTCCGGATATTCGTAGGTCACCTGTGTTGTCACCGTACGCAGGACACGACCAGCCGCCGCGATACATACCTGTGTCAGGCTTGTCCCGATCGCTTCTTCCAAGACCTCCTTGACCTCACGGATGGTATCTCCCACGCGCCCGATGTCATGGATCTGTCCGTCCAACATGGATCTTGTCTGGTGTTCCCTCACACACTGGGCGATCACATGAAAGCCGTCGTCCGCCTGATAGCCCACCGTTCCGACGACATTTCGCGTTCCGATATCCAGTCCAAAAATGATATCTTCCAATGGATTCTTTTCATTCATAAATCTGCTCTCCTCTATCACTTTCCTATCCTAAGATCTGCCGTACCTGTGCCTGCGTCCCTTCCATACTTCCACTGCTGTCGATCACATGGGCACATGCCTGCCGAAAGGCTTTCTCCGGCATCTGGCTGGCGAAGATCTGATCTATCTTTTCGTCCGTGTAACCTCTGTCACGTTTCAGACGCATCCTCCGCTCGTCCTCTGAAGCATAGATATACCACAATTCATCACAGACTTCCTCGTAATGATCCTCTAAAAGAAGCGCTGCCTCGAAGAAAAAATAGTCCAACCTGCCTTGATTTCTCGCCTCTTTGACCTGTGCCAATACACATTCCTTGACCGCAGGATGGACAATGGCATTGACCTGGGCGCGCACCTCTTCTTTTGAAAAAAGCAGGCGCGCCATGCTCTCTTTTTCTATCCGTCCGGCTCCATCAAAGACCTGATAAGGACTTAGCAGGTCTACCAGCGCACCATAGCAGATGCTCCCTGGCTCCATCAATGACTTTGCCAGATCATCTGCTAAAGCAATGTGACATTTGTAATTTTCCTTCAAATACGCCAGTACCGTCGACTTTCCGGCACCGACACCTCCGGTGATCCCTATAAACTTCATAATCTACTCCATTGTATCATTTTCTACAGGCAAAACAAAGTTATTTTGCATCATACCATGTATAGCCGGTATGCATATCAATCGTCAACGGCACTGCCAGTTTTGCAGCACCTTCCATCTCTTCCTGCAGGATCTTTTTTACCACCGGCAACTCTTCCTCTTTTGCCTCGATCAAAAGTTCATCATGCACCTGCAAAAGAAGTCTGGATGCCAAGCCTTCTTTTTGTAAACGGTCATGCACATGCACCATGGCGATCTTGATGATATCCGCCGCAGTTCCCTGGATCGGAGAGTTCATCGCGATACGTTCACCAAACTGGCGCTGCATAAAATTGCTGGATGAAAGTTCCGGAATCGGCCGGATACGCCCATACATGGTCTTGACCTCTCCTGCTTCCTTGCCCTCTGCTACCAGCCCATCCAAAAATTCTTTCATGCGCGGATAAGCCAGAAAATAATCATCGATATACTTGCCAGCCTCTTTCTTGCTGATACCGAGATCCCGGCTCAATCCAAAGGCACTGATCCCATAGACGATACCAAAGTTGACCGCCTTGGCATTGCGTCTTTGTAATTCTGTGACATCCTCAAAGGCTGTGTGGAATACCAGTGACGCTGTAGACCTGTGGATATCCTGTCCCTGCAAAAAGGCATGGATCAGGTTCTGATCCCCTGACATATGGGATAAGACACGCAGTTCGATCTGGGAATAATCTGCATCCACAAAGACAAAACCATCCTTTGGATGAAAGACCTTGCGGATCAACTTGCCTAGTTCCATGCGGATCGGTATATTCTGTAAATTTGGCTCCGTACTGCTGATACGGCCGGTTGCCGTAACGGTCTGCTGGAAGGAAGAATGGATCCGTCCGTCCGGCGCAATACAATTTGAAAGTCCTTCTGCATAAGTCGATTTCAGTTTTGCCAGTTGGCGGTATTCTAAAATGTCTGCCACGATCGGATAGTCCGGTGCCAGATTTTCTAAGACATCTGCCGCCGTAGAATAGCCGGTCTTTGTCTTCTTGCCACCCGGCATCCCCATCTTTTCAAAAAGGATAAGTCCCAACTGCTTTGGCGAATTGATGTTGAACTCTTCTCCGGCTTCGTCATAGATCTTTTGCTCTAATTCCACCAAACGTCCCATCAGGCGTCCGCCATATTCTTCCAAGGCTTTAGCATCGATCGCAATGCCTTCCAGTTCCATATCTGCCAGTGTAAAGATCAGCGGCAGTTCGACATCCCGATACAGATCATCCATCTGCTTTTCTTTCAGGCTTTCCCACTGCATACCAGCCACACGGCTGCAGATATATGCCTCATAGCAGGCATAGGAGCAAAATTCCTTTGGCATTTCTTCCAATGCCTGCGCCAGACTTCTCTTGCCAAAGGTCTCCCCATAGCCCGGCACACTGATACCCAGATATTCGCTCGCCAGATCTTCTGCTACATAGGTATTCTTGAGCGGCTGCAACAGATACTCTGCCACTGCCACATCATAGACATTCTCATAATGTAAAAACCGCTCCTGCAAATGCGGTGTACAGATCTTTATGGCTTCCTTGACATTCATACATGCCAGACGCTTTCCCTGTGCTATCAGATGCTCTAAGACCTGCGTTAAGCAGGAAATATCATCCATCGGTGCCCACAGACTCTTTTCTCCATCTGAAAGTGCTATACCGTAAATCTCGTATTCCTGACAGACATCTTCCGATATTTTCTGACTTGTAAAGAGGGATAACTGCCCATCGCCGTCCTTGGCAAGTGACGCATCCTCCCACTCCTTGGCACTGCGCTGTCTCCATGCCAGATACAGACCAATATAAGATGCCTGCCCCTTCGCCAATTCCTCTGCAAAAGCAGTCAGGCTCTGTGTATCCTCTGCCTGTGAGAAGGCATCTTCCGCTACATTCCTTGGTGCCTGGATCTGAAATCTGCCTAAAAGATTCTTGAACTCCCATTCCTTGCACAGCGCATATGCCTCCGGGGTAAAGATATCCGTAAGTCTTGCCGCTTGCAAATCATAGGTGATGTCCGCGTGCACCTCAATGGTCGCCAATTCCTTTGACATGACCGCCTGATCGTAAAACTCCACGATATTCTTGGCGGCACGCGGCGGGCGTAACTGATCTGCTGCCTCATGTGCTGCCTCGATCGAATGATACTGGGAAATGATGGCTGTCGCCGTCTTTTCACCGATCCCCGGTACGCCAGGGATGTTATCCGCAGTATCTCCCATCAAAGCCTTGACATCGATAAACTCCGTCGGTGTCACCAGATAACGCTCTGCCACATCGGCTGCATAATAATTCTCAATCTCCGTACCCGTCTTTTTGGTCTTTGGAATACTGATCTTGGTATGGTCTGTTGCCAGTTGCAGAAGATCCCTGTCGCCGGAGACGATCGTGACTTCCATGCCCTGATCTTCAGCAAGGCGCGCCATAGTACCCAGAAGGTCGTCCGCTTCCAGTCCCTCTTTGGAGATCACCGTGATCCCCATTGCGGTAAGCATCTGCTTCATCATAGGAACCTGTTGACGCAGTTCATCTGCCATAGGCTTTCTCGTGCCCTTGTATTCTGCAAACATCTTGTGACGAAAAGTCGGTGCATGCTCATCAAAGGCTACGGTCAGATAGGACGGCTTTTCCGTGTCCATGATCTTGAACATGATATTTAAAAATCCATAGACCGCATTGGTATGCTGTCCTGCTGCATTGGTCAGATCCGGCAGTCCAAAAAAAGCACGGTTTAAAATGCTGTGTCCATCTATGAGTAATAACTTATTAGATTGCTCTTGTTTCATACTGTAGCCATTCCTTTTCCTTGTCATCTAAATATGGACTCAGGGTATCATAGACCTGTCTGTGATAAGTATTGAGCCAGTCTCTCTCTTTGTCTGTCATCATGTCCGGCAGTACTGCATCCAGATCGATCGGGGCAAAGGTCAGGTTCTTGAACTGATAATACTGACCATACTCTGTCTTTTCTGCCTCGACACAAAGAAGTTCGTTCTCGATGCGGATACCATAACCGCCCTCTTCATAGAAGCCCGGCTCATCCGTTGTGATCATGCCCGGGATCAACTCCTGGGATGGGAACATATCAGTCGTGCGCCAACGGAATGCATTTGGTCCTTCATGCACATTTAAGATATGGCCTACGCCATGTCCGGTTCCACAACGGTAATCTAAGCCCAAATCCCAGAGCGGTCCTCTGGCGATCGCATCCAGATTGGTCCCGGATACGCCCTTTGGAAACTTTGCATGTGCCAGACGCAGGTGTCCCTTTAATACCAGCGTATACATCTTTTTGATCTCATCGGAAATCGGTCCTAAGACGATGGTTCTGGTAATATCGGTCGTACCCCCCAGATAATGTCCGCCGGAATCCACAAGCAGCATGCCTTCCGGTGCAAGTGTTGCATGATCTTCCGGTGTTGCTGAATAATGCATCATGGCAGCATTGGCACCATATGCACTGATGGTATCGAAACTCAGATCCAAAAATCCCGGCTGTTCCTCTCTGCGCTCCTGCAGATAATCAGACGCACTGATCTCTGTCATTGGTTCGCTGCCGACATTGGTCTTGAGATAATGAATAAACTTAGTCACGGCAAGACCATCATAAATATGGGCCTCGATCGTGTTTGCAACCTCTGTCTCATTCTTGATGGCGCGCATCAGTTCTGATGGATCATGTCCCTCAAGGATCTGATCCTGACTGACAAGGCTCATAAGTTTGGCATTGATAGTTCCCGGATTTAAGAGAACCTTTCCTCCTGCTTCCTGCACGCGCTGAGGCAACTCATCATAAACTGCATCATACGGACGCAGTGTAAAACCACATTCTGCCAGATAATCTCTGACTTCCTCCGGCCACTTCTCATAGAAGGCATACAGGATAGCATCCTGTCCCGTCAAAAAGAGGAAAGACAAAAATACAGGTACATGCAAAATATCACCGCCACGCAAGTTGGTGATCCATGCAATATCATAAAGGCTGCCGACCAGATGGCTGTCTGCTCCCTTTTTCTTTAATTCTGCACGGATACGCGCCAATTTATCCTGGGTAGACTCCCCTGCATACTGCTGACGTAAAACAAAGACCGGCTCCTGTGGAAGGGCAGGACGATTCTCCCAGATCTCGGCGATCAGATTCTCATCCATGGCGATCTTGCCGGACTTTTTCTCAGCGATCCCACGCAACTCCTTGGCTTCTCCCGCTGCCATGCAGGCACCGTCAAAACCGATCGTAGCGCCCTCTTTCAGATGCTCCTCTACAAACTCCATGACGGTCGGCACTTCCGGCTCTCCTATACGGTATAAGGTCACATCACTGCCTGCCACCTGTGCAGCCGCCTGCACAAAATAACGTCCGTCTGTCCATACACCGGCTTCCTCTAAAGTGATCACCGCCGTACCAGCAGATCCTGTGAAACCTGTGATATAAGCACGACACTTATAGTGTTCTCCGACATACTCGGAAATATGATCATCGGAAGTCGGAACGACATAGACCATGATCCCCTTTTCCTGCATCAGGCGGCGCAGAGCACGCAGTCTTTCATTGATGACCTGTGGATCGATTTTTTTGCTCATAATACATACATCTCCTTTTCTATTGCACTAGGCAAACATGACACTTCTGCCATGTTCCACTCATAAAATCTAACTGATGTATTATACCACAACTAAGCCGCCTCTTCCATAAATTCGTAGTAATCCGCCTCACTTGCAAATAAAATGTATTCCCCATCTACATATCCCATAAATCCGCTTCCTACTGTGTATCCTTTCATTGTGCTGCCTCCTCTTTTCGATCAACCTGTCTTTTTTGTTGACCTTAGGGTAGCACATGGCATGTACCATTATTGTCTCATTGCATGTAGTATTTTATTTTCCAAAGTTCCGTTTAAAATCCAAATATGATATGATGTTTGCAGAAAAGGAGATCACGACATATGCATGTTTTATTGTTTTTTATAGGAATCCTATTTTGTATCTGGTTTCTCATGCCCTTTTTTACCAAAAGAATCTTAAATCCCGGCAATGTGACCGGACTTATCTTTTCCGTCCTGCTGACGATTTACGGGATTTTTCCAAGGCAGATCCGGCAGGGCATGACCGCGGCGCTCGCGCAGCCCGGATTTTCTCGCCTGCTCTGCGCCCTTTTTCTCGCCCTGCTTGCTCTTACCTGCCTTCTGTTTCTTATCAATGCCTGCCGCATCTTATCCGCCATAAAGGCGCATCCCCGGCAGGCATGCACGCTCATTGTTTTAGGCTGCAAGGTCTACGGCACAAAGGCAAGCCTTATGCTAGAAGAACGCATGGATGCCGCCATCGCCTATCTGCGTGCCAATCCGGACAGCAAATGCATTGTTTCCGGCGGCAAGGGGGATGATGAAGGCATTTCCGAGGCTGCCTGTATGCAGCAATATCTGATCTGTCATGGCATCCCCAAAAGCCGTATTTTTATGGAGGACCGGTCACGGACCACGCAGGAAAATCTCTTGTTTTCCTCCGCCATCATAAAAAAACAAGGGCTCGATCCACATCTCGCCCTTGTCTCAAATGAATTTCATCTTTACCGCAGTCTCTGCATTGCCAAAAAACTCGGCTTTTCTGCCTACGGGATCCCTGCCAAGACTGCCTGGTGGCTCTTTCCCACCTACTTTACAAGAGAGATCCTTGCTATCGTAAATGAAGACCTCGGGCTGCTTCGTCCAAAATCTCCATAGCCAACGCTTCCTTGCTCATCAGGGGCAGGGACCGCATGCCCTCTCCTGTGATCAAAGTTGCTACATTTGTATCACCGCCGAATCCGGCACCGCTCTGGCGGATGCTGTTGGCAACGATCATATCGACCTTCTTTTTCTCCCGTTTGGCTTTTGCATTTTCCAGCAAATGCTCCGTCTCCATGGCAAAACCGCAGATAAACTGATCTTCGCGCTTTTTTTCGCCCAATGCCGCTAAAATATCCTTTGTACGGACAAGCGGGATCACAGCGTCGCCTTGTGCTTTTTTGATCTTTTCCTGACTGACCTCAGCCGGTGCATAATCTGCCACAGCCGCAGATTTGATGATGATATCCGCATCATCCGCCTCTGCCATCACGGCTTCATACATCTCCTGTGCACTTTCCACCGCGACCGTCTTTACAAACATAGGCAGTTCCAATGCTACCGGACCGCTGACCAATGTCACGTCCGCCCCGCGCAGCATAGCCATTTTGGCGATGGCATAGCCCATTCTGCCGGTCGAATGATTGGAGATAAAACGCACCGGATCAATGGCTTCTCTGGTCGGTCCCGCTGTCACCAAAAGATGCTTTCCGGCAAGGTCTTTTTCGTATGCGACCTCACGCAGGATATACTGCAAGAGCACTTCCGGTTCCGGCATCTTTCCGGCACCGGAGTCGCCACAGGCAAGGTAGCCACTGGCCGGCTCAATCACCTGCATGCCATATTTTTTCAGAGTCTTTAAGTTATCCTGTACGATCTGATTTTCAAACATACCGGTGTTCATCGCCGGGGAAATGATCTTTGGGCATTTGCATGCCAGGATCGTTGTTGTCAGCATATCATCTGCGATACCATGTGCCATTTTGGCGATGACATTGGCAGATGCCGGTGCCACAAGAAACAGATCTGCTTTTTTTGCGATCGCAATATGCTCCACCGAAAAGGAAAAATTGCGGTCAAAGGTATCTACCAGACATTTATTTCCTGTCAGCGTTTCAAACGTGATCGGATTGATAAAATTTGTTGCATTCTTTGTCATGATGACTTCCACATCCGCATGCTGTTTTTTCAGCATACTTGCCAGATTTGCGATCTTATAGGCTGCAATGCTTCCCGTCACGCCAAGCACAATACACTTTCCCTCTAACATATCCATTTCCTACCTAATCAAATATTTTTCTTTACTATACCGCATCTGTCCGAGAAAGAAAAGCCCCGCCCGTTACAGATTATCGGACAAAAGCCCATGTTTTTCATAGCGGGAGGTCCGCTGGATCCGGTTTGCATCATCCACAAAAACAACATGCGGCTTGTGGTCTTTTGCCTCCTCCGGGCTCATGGATGCATAAGACATGATGATGACATGATCGCCGACCATGACCTGTCTGGCTGCTGCACCATTGAGACAGATCATGCCACTGCCCGCCTCTCCTGCAATCGTGTAGGTTTCAAAACGGTTTCCGTTCTCCACATCGACGATCTGCACATACTCGTATTCCATAATGCCTGCCGCTTCCAAAAGTTCGGTATCGACCGTAATGCTCCCCACATAATTCAATTCTGCCTGGGTCACGGTAGCACGATGGATCTTTCCTTTTAACATTGTGATTTCCATTTTTTTGCCTTTCTTATGCCTCAACAATAAAATTATCGATCAGTCTAGTCTTTCCGATATAGACCGCAATGGCAACCAGTGTCTCTCCTGCGATCTGATCGATCGGTGTGATCGTAGCAAAATCAACGACATCGACATAATCGATCTTTGCCAAAGGTTCGGTTTCGATCTTGTCTGCGATTGCCTTTTTGATGGTAGCCGCGTCCTTTTCGCCCTCCGCAATCATCTGTTTTCCAAGCGCAAGACTCTTTGATAAGATCAGGGCTGCCTGTCTTTCTTCTTCATTTAAATAGGTATTTCTGGAACTCTTTGCCAGCCCATCCTGCTCGCGGATGATCGGGCAGCCGTGAATGGTGATATCCACGCTCAGATCCTTGACCATGCGCTTGATGACTGCCAACTGCTGTGCATCCTTTTGTCCGAAATATGCATTGTCCGGGCAGACAATGTGAAAGAGTTTTAAAACAACGGTCTGCACACCGCGGAAGTGGATCGGGCGGCTCTTGCCACAGAGTTCGGTGGTCAGTCCGTTCATATCCACATAAGAGCAGAAACCTTCCGGATACATTTCTTCCGGTTCCGGGTGAAAGATCAGATCGACGCCAACCTCTTTGCAAAGAGCCGCATCCTTTTTCAAATCTCTCGGATAAGACTCCAGATCCTCTGTCGGTCCAAACTGCATCGGATTGACAAAAATGCTGACAACGACCTTATCGTTTTCCTTGCGGGCTTCTTCCATCAGACTTTTGTGTCCCTCATGCAGATATCCCATGGTCGGTACAAAACCAATCGTCAATCCCTCTTTTTTCCATTCTTTTACCTGTTTTCTGACATCCGCTATGGTATAACAAATTTCCATTTTTTCTTTCTCCCTTGTGTTTAATATAATTTTTCTATAATACTATCATCGATCTTGTAAGTATGTTCTGCTGCCGGGAATTCTCCTGCCTTGACCTCGGCATCATAAGCCTTGAAAGCCTCTGTCATGATCTGTCCTACATTTGCAAAATGTTTGACAAACTTTGGCTTAAAGTCCGTAAACATGCCCAGCATATCCTGATAGACCAGCACCTGTCCGTCGCAGTCTGCGCCTGCACCAATGCCGATCGTCGGGATGGAGATCTCCTCTGTCACACGCTTTGCCAATGCTGCCGGAACACACTCTAAGACAACAGCAAATGCTCCTGCACGCTCTACGGCTCTGGCATCATCCAGAAGTTTTTGCGCTGCCGCCTCGCCCTTTCCCTGTACCTTAAAGCCACCGAAAGCATTGATGGATTGCGGGGTCAGACCAATATGTCCGCAGACCGGAATGGAGGCATTTACGATGGAACGGATGGTCTCTTCCATCTCTACACCGCCCTCCAGTTTGACGGCATGCGCACGTCCTTCTTTCATGAGGCGTCCTGCGTTTACAACAGCATCGTAAACACTTGCCTGATAGGACATAAATGGCATGTCACAAATCAAAAGTGTATCTTTGATACCGCGGCTGACCGCTGCACAGTGGTGAATCATATCTTCCATGGTCACTGAGATCGTGTCAGGATAGCCCAAAACTACATTTCCCAGAGAATCCCCCACTAAGATGGAATTGATGCCTGCGCCATCGACCAACTTTGCTGTAGAATAATCATAGGCAGTGAGCATGGTGAGTTTTTCGCCCTTTGCCTTTGCTTCCTTAAATGTTACGACCGTATTCTTCATTGTTTTGTCTCCTTCTCTTTTCATCCGCCAACAGACATTCCATGTCTGTATAATCCCTGTGCGGATTTTTCTTTTTTGCGAGCCTGATCTGCTCCCTTGCCAAAGCCATATACGTCTCTTTCCCCTGCGCAGGAATGACCTGCAAGTGCTTTTCTACCGTGACAAGATCTCCGCGCTCTATGGGTCCTGTCAAAGCCTGCACACAGCCGGACACTATGACATTTTCCACATTACCCCGCACCAGTGCCGCTGATGCCCGACGCGCATTTTCTGTGTCAAAGCCGCAGGCTTCCAGCATCTCATAACCGCTCGCCAGAAGTGCCACGACCTGATTGCTCAGTGTTGCTGCCGCCGCATGATACAATGCCTTTTGCTCCGGCGCGATCCTCTGCACGGGGTTTCCCATTTTTTGCAATAAAGGCTCCATGACTGCAAGTGCCTGCGCATGACCTTCTAAGGTAAAAAATGCATTCTGTAATTGTTTGTAGGATGTATATTTGTCGCTGAACGCTAACATTGGATGAATCGACAGACCATAAGCCCTCGTCTTTTCGATTCCCTGAAATTGATCGGATGATAATGAGCCACTAAAATGACAAATGATTTTTCCTTGAATAGACAGATGCCGAATGCAATCCCATACGTTTGCTATCTCACCATCAGAAGTGGTAAGAAAAAGGGTATCGCTTGCTGCTACCAGGTCTTCGATCCTATCGAAGCTGTCCGTACCTGTAAATTGTGCCGCATCAAGTGCGCGCTCCCGGTGCCGGTCATAAAATCCCGTCACCCTGATCCCGTGATCCTGCATGTACTTTCCCATGGAATAGCCTACACGACCGGAACCAATAATTCCTATCTTCATGTCATCACCTTCCTTTAAAACGAACCCGTCGTTTTGATGTTTCTCGCTTTGGTGCCACCGGCTACCTTTGTTTCTCACATCACTTGTGATAACACACTATCATCTGATGCAGTTTCATACCATGAATACCGCTCAAAGGAAAATGTAGCATACTGGGTATAAAAAAACAAGAACCATGTTAAACATTTCACATAGTTCTTGTTTTTCTTTTCATACATTATAATTTACGATACATCTTTCATGGAATGCAATCCGATCAATAAGGTCGATATATTGGGCAAAAGTGCGGATGTGGTCGGTTGCAAGATACCAAGGACAATTTTGCCCATCCTTTACCTGCGCTCATAATCATATACCTCTCTTTCTTATTTTCCTGCCATATAATGCTCTTTATATGGCACATTGCATTTTTATTTATGAACTATCCTAGCACTTATTTTTTGCCTATCAACGTCAAAAAAGTGGGTTTTTGTACCTTCTCTCATACAATCCCATCATTTCACAAAAATGCCACAAACCAGCGTGGTTACTGGGCTCTAACGTTTGTTAGCCCACGCTATTTATGGTTAGTCATAACGCAATAATCCTCCCGGCCACACTCCGGAAGGATTATTTACACATAAGTATTAAGAAAAGGGAGTCTTCCATTACCTATGGAAGAACTATATATAAATGAATAGCGGGAACTATCCATTTATGACAAATTAAATCTGCCTATTTCAGGCATCTGGCTATGCCAATGCTGCACCGAGTGCCTCGCACTGCATCAGTCCTTCATCATCTGGGGTGTTATTGCAGATCACACTGTCACAGGCAAGACTTGCACCTGCGCCCTTGCAGTCATTTTCCCAGTTTTCCATCCATTCGCCTGTGCCCCAGCCATAGGAGCCAAACAAAGCGATCTTTTTGCCGCCGAGTGCTGCACTTACTTCATCAAACATCGGCTGGAATTCACTTTCTTCCAAAACCTCTGCTCCCATTGCAGGGCAGCCAAAGGCGATGGCATCATAATCAACTACTTTGCTTGCCGAAAAATCGTTGCAATAGATCAATTCTGCGTCTGCGCCTTTATCCTGCGCACCCTTTACAACTGCTTTTGCCATTTCCTCTGTATTGCCAGAGCCACTCCAATATACGACTGCTACTTTGCTCATCTCATATCCTCCATTCTGATCTCGTGCCAAGTCTGCCCTTTACGCTGAAACTGTCAGTTTATTGATGCTGCGCCCCTGCATCCACAATTCCATGTAGATCCGGGTGCATTTTTTGTAGCGGGCAAATGTCTCCAAGGCATCTTCTTCATTCTGATATACTTTCCAACAGCCACTGCACTTACAATTACATCCCTGATTTTCGATAAACCCGATCACGTCAGCCAAGGGATAATCCAGGAAAATACCAATCTCATGTGGGAAACCATCACTGGCTGCAATCCGCTTTTGCAAATGTTCCAATGCCTTCTCCACGCACAGATCAACATATCCATATTGTTCTAAGAAACAGGAAACGCCCGGTTTTTGTAAATCCTTTTGTAATTGTGCCATACGATACACATAGACCAATGCCCAATTCGGTTTCTGCTGTAAAACCGTGACTGCAATTCCCTTGGGATGCATCTGCTTGTTCCAGTAGGCGATACATTCCGCGAAGTCCTCCTGCCTCTCAAAGGAACAGGAAAATAAATTTGCCGTCTTGATCGATGCCAGTGTCGGAGAACAGTGGCAAATCAGATATTGTTCCATCTCTTTCATGTGCTTAGTATGTGCTCCATTTCGTCGGATTATGCAGTTAGTTGTCTCTAACTCATATGCCATAAAAAAAGCAGTCCGCACGAGAGGAGAAAAAGTTGGCATACGATTTCAAATGGATTCTGTGCGATATCCTGCTATTTTTTTATTTTCATAGTTAGTTCTTACTAACTACTGATAGTATAGCCTTACCAAGGTGTTTCGTCAAGTACTTTTTTATATTTTTTTAAATTATTTATATGTAATCCTCAACCCTTTCGGATAATGATTTTTCATGGTCGTTCCGGTCAGTTTGCCCCAACCGAGCGCATAACCATCCACCGTGATCAGATGCCATCCCGGCTCGCCGTCTGCCGTAAAAGTCTCTCCCCGCAGATAAGCATAGACCGTCTCGTCCTTTGACGAAAGATCCGTCACGTGCCGAACATCTTCCTTATATAAAGTAAGTGCCCATGCATGTGATGGTTCAAAGCGGTTTTTCTTTAATGTTCCCAAATGCAGTCCCGGGCGCAAAACTTTCAATCCTTTTAAAGCCGGCATATCCTTTGGCACAAGATATAACTGCTCGCCAAAAGTAAGATACTGTCCCTGCGCAAGTGTCTCCATCCAGTCCTTTGCCAAACAATCCTTTGCAAATTTCTGCAATTCTTTCTGTTCTTTGTATGTAGCCGTCTTTTCCAATTTATAGTCTATGAGCGGACACGCTCCGTCCTTCTCCATCACTGCCACGAAATGTCCTTCTCCATGTAAAAGATGTGGCCAAAGACGGATCGAACGCTCCAGATGCTCTGCAACCGGAAGTACTTCCTCGGGATCCGGTGCAAACGCACTCTCGCGGATAGCAAAATCCTCGTACCAGTCTGCCCGTCCCGGGCTCATGCCTTTATACTTTGGCACCTCCACCAGATGCATGTCGCTGTGTATCGCTAAAAAGCGGCTGATACTGCCCTCGTTTTCATCCGGTGCAAAGGTACAGGTCGAATAGACCATCCGCCCACCCGGCAGCAACATAGCGTATGCTTCCTCCAGGATCTCGTCCTGCCGCGCTGCGCAGGTCCTCACATTTTCCAAAGACCACTCATCTACCGCCATCTCCTGCTTGCGGAACATACCCTCACCGGAGCAAGGCGCATCCACCATGATCCGATGAAAAAACATACCAAAATGTCTGCGCAGGTCTGCCGGAGCCGCATTGGTGACAAGGGCATTTCTCACACCCATGCGTTCCACATTCTCGGATAAGATCCTAACTCTTGCCGGATGGATCTCATTGGTCACGAGCAGTCCTTCCCCTCGCATCTGTGCCGCGATCTGCGTTGTCTTACCGCCGGGCGCTGCACAAAGATCCAGCACTCGCTCACCCGGTCTGGCTTGCAGATAAGCCGCCGGTGCCATAGCACTCGGCTCCTGCATATAATAGACACCCGCCTCATGATAAGCATGCTTGCCCGGTGCAGCCTCCGCACCATAATAAAATCCATGCTCTGCCCACGGGATCTTTTCCAGAGAAAACGCATCCTCTGCTAATGCCAGAAAATCCTCCTGTTTTCCCTTTCCTATATTAAAGCGCAAGCCCTGGTATTTATCCTCATCATAACTTTTCAAAAAAGCTTCATACTCTGCCTGCCCTAACATTCTCCTCATTCTCTCACAAAATGCAAGTGGTAACATAATCTGCTCCTATCCCAACAAGCCCTATATCACATTTAAAAGCAAACGATTGCGATCCATACGATCCAACTGCGAAATACTGCGTCTCGCCCTGCCGTACAGATTGCGGTTGATCGAAAAGACACAGATCTGATCCGCACCTCGATATTCCTCGCGTTTGTAAAAAGGGATCCGCTTCCAGTTCTTGGTAAAAGGAATCGCATCCTGCAATAAAATATCTGTCGTGTGATTGCTCACGCGTCGGTTCGTTGTGCTGCATAAAACAACATCCTTGTCTACATGCTTATCCAATTTTGGTGCTCTCTGTCTCATGTAAATATCCTCTACTCATCCTCTATTGTGATCGTAACCTGCTTCCCCATGCTGGCAGCCACCCGTACCATAAAATCCAAAGAAGGATTGTATCTGCCGCTCTCCATCCGGGAAATATTGGATTTCTTCGTGCCGACACGATCTGCCAAGACCTGCTGCGTCAAATGCTGACTCTGTCGGATCGCACGGATCTGTCTGGCAAAATCTGCTCGAATATCCTGATTCATCTGTGGCACTATGCCATCTTCGTATCTCTTTTTCATTTCATCACCAGCCTCCTTTATATTATCATATATGATAACAGTCTGTCAATAAAAAAGATAGAGAAAACGGCGGTATTTTCGCCATTTCTCCACCTCTTATCATGCATTATAAACGAGCCAATGTCTCGACCGCATTTTCCTTGCAAAGTATGTTTCCATGCTCAGCGATCACGGCTCCACCATGATCATCCGTCAGGATCTCCTTGCCATACTCTGACACCACCAGGATCACACCTGCCACCTGATGTTCTTCCTCTGAAAACTGAAAACGCAGATAATATGTATCTTTATATTTGTATGCAACACTGGAAAGCCCCTTTTGTGACTGTAAATGATGACAGGCACTAATACAATCATCTAAATTAGAAAAAGCGACCCAGATCGGTGTATTTAAGACCGTCCTCTCCTTTTTCGCCTCTTGTGGTGCCTGCTCCTGCGGGCTGGTCTCTGTTGTTTTTTCTTCCTCTGCTGTCAGCCCGGCTTCCTCTGTCTCCACACCTTCGAGCGCATCTGCTTCTTTTTGCAGTTTTTCCTTTTTCGCATCTAACTTTCGTTTGGCTTCTTCCATGATCTCCTTGAAATCCTGCAGACGTTTGCCGAACTCTGTCAGCGTCTCCTCGGTGCTACCGTGATCTTCGCCACTAATGACAAGCGAAACATCACCTTCCGGCATAACCGCCATCTGAACACTAAAACAGCGTCCCATATCCTCATCAAGGTTCAGTTCATATTTAGCCTCTGCAAGAATCTCACGCAGGAACGCCTCTGTCTTGTCTCGATGATCTAGGAAATCTTCAATCTGGATGCCCTTTTGGCTCATCTCTTCCTGCGAAATTATGCAATGGATCTTGTGTTCATCAATCTTGCGAAACTGCATATGCTCACCTACTTTCCTGTCTCTTCAAATAACAATATAATAATTGATATGTATAAAAAATGCAATATATAACACTCTTGTCTTCGGATCATAGAGTTTACCGCAAAAATTCCACTGAAATTCCAGCCCCTTATAGAAAAAAAGCCCCGAACCCATTTGGATTCGAGGTTTCTATAATACAATGCCGGCGGTGGGATGTGTACTATTTTCTGAAAACCCCAGTAAACTCAAGGCTTGTAGCCATTTTGCATGACCCTTTTTTTGCAAAATAGGGCAAAAATGGGGCAAGTTCTATGTTCACTAATTATATCAATTTTCCCATCACTAAACATAAAGATGGACGGCAAGTTAGCCAATGCCTATAACGACAATGCTAATATAGGCAAAGGTATTAAATTTGATAAAAATGCAGATGGGTCGTATTTTACTTTTCGCCCATACCGACCTAACAATGTTATGCAAGTCACAAAAAATGATACAACAGGACTGCTTACAATCGATAGTGATGGAAAAATTACATCTATCGAAGGTAAAGTAGTAAGCACTGGGTCACTGGTGAATGAATTTGTGAATATTAGTGTCACAGTACCGGCTAATTCACTTAAAACAATAACCAAGTCTTTAACCAAAACAGGCTATGCATTTTTAGGAATATCTGGCTGGTCAGTTACTATAAATGCTGCATGGTTTCTTATTCCTTTATCAGTTATTTATCAGAATAATCAACTGATTGTTAATATTGGTAACGTAGGCAGTTCACAGCAATCTGGACAAATTACTATTGGTGTTACATGGATGAAAACCTCGTAGTGTATTCCTAATTTGTTACGATATGCCCAATATGAGCGAATGTATATCAACGAACAGTGGAGTACTGCCTGGGCAAAATTGAATTAGGTACTACTTTTTCGTGTACTCAATGGTTATAGTTGCCTGCGACACTTCTCCCATAGTCATGGTGACAATATATAATCCACCAGAAAGAATGTACCAATAATTATCATAAGCATTTTGCTGCCCATTATGATAGGGCAATGGAACAAGGGCATTATTTTTATCTGTAGCACATCCTTCAAAATGTACGATAGATTGGACTGTAGATGTATTTATAGAACTATCAATATTAGTTGCGGTGTTGGCTTGAAGTCTTGCTATATTGTAGACTTTTCTATATATGTCCTTTCCATTTATCCATTTTTTTTGCGTGTTTACTTCTGTTGTGGAGTATGTCAATGTTGATTCCATCTTTATGTTTAGTAATAAAAAAGAGAGGACCGAAGCCCTCTCCCATTTTTATGCTGCAATCAAACTTCCTTGTTTTAATAAGGTTTCTTTTAATATCTGACTGGTACGATTTGCGGCTTCAACATCAGCATCTTTGCCAGATCTGTTCGCATGGTATCCATGACACTTTCGATACTGGTGCTTCGCTTTTGGTATTCTTCCTCGGATATGTACTTCTTACAATCATTAAGTAATACCCTCATACAGGTCATATCATCCTCTACCTGCTGCATGGCTTGCAGGATCTCTGGATTGTCCGGTACATTTACCACCATACATCCTTGTGGTTTTGCCACCTGCTGCATGGTCGCCTGTTCCTTGGTGCGGAAGTAGAAGTCTACCAGATAATCATATACCTCCCATGCCTTATCTGTATTTAATGATTTGGCATGGAGCAAGGCTCCTTTCTCTGTCCAGAGGTACAACCTGTTTGCCGTCCTACCAACGAGGTCGAAATTTTCGACCTCGTTCTTAAACTCTCTTAGTGCCTGATTCTGTAGCGTCACATAATGTTTCCCTTCAATATACCTTTTTCTGTTGTTAGCAAAATTCTGCTTGATGTGTTTTTCCTCCACACCATACGCTTCTGCAATCTGTCTACTGGTTAATACTCTAATTCCTTTCACTTCTACAATCTGTGGTAACTGCATTTTTCTTTTCCTCCAAATTTTCGTTGTAGGAAAATCCAATCCATGATAAAATATTTCATAGAGGATTTTCCTCTGAGTATTTAGAACGTTGTTTTCGTTGGTAGCGTGGCAACGTTCTATTTTTTTGTTTCAGCATAGACCTTTTTTATTCCATCCATTACCACTTCATATTGTGTTTTTCCAGTGACATTACAGCAGTCTTCTAGTAACTCCTTATCCTGCTTTGTCGCTCTAATTTTAATTTGTTCGGATTTTGGATTGATACTTTTCGGTCTTCCTGTTCTTGGACTCATTATCTCACCTCACTTTTTGAGTACACATAAAATATAATATTGTGTACCCAAAAAGTCAACCCCTTTTTCATTTCATCAAAAAAGAGCACCCCACGACAAGGTGCTCCTCTTTAGGTATAATATTTGTTTAGTAATAAAAAAGAGAGGACCGAAGCCCTCTCCCATTTTTATGCTGAAATTAATCTGCCCTGTTTTAATAAGGTAAGCATTGTTACATTTTGCGTATAAGTTCCGGCATATCCACCAATACCATTCGCCGCTGCAATCTGTTTGCGGTGCGCCATGGATGAATCCACACCAAGTGACTTCAATGCCTCTGTGATTGAATTACTACCACCGGTGTATGCTGGATAGTAATTGACGGCAGGTGCCGCCGGAGCACTTGTGCCACCACTGGTGATGCATCCGTCATTGACCCATCCGGTACCGCCGTTGATCAGATACGGATTTGCTCTACCCGCAAGCACCTTTGTGATCGTTCCTGATGTCACTTTCGGGTTAAGCGGTGTAGTGGATGCCGCCGTGCTGTAGATCTTACTAAAAGATACAACCTCTCCCACACTGTGTCCTGTTGGCTGTGCCGGAGTTGGCGCAGGTGTTGGTGCTGGTGTTGGTGTCTGTGCCGGTGCTGACGAGCCAGCAAGGGAAATAATGCCGCCTGCGATAGCATGTGCCATCTTATCTGCATCATAGAGATCTGCATCGTCCTTGTCGTCTACAAAGCAACATTCTACCAAGACTGCAGGTGCTTTCGTATTTCTAAGCACATACAACTGCGAATCTGTCTTGATATGATCCGGGATAGCATCGTCACGGATGCGGAAGCCAAGATCTCCAATCTTTTCCACAATAGCCTTACCATAGGCAATGGCAATCTTGTTCTTCTCTGAAATATTGAAAACAAATACCTCGGTACCGCCGATAGAGCCATCTCCGACATAGTCATTTCTTCCACTGTTCAGATGGATGCTGACATCGAGATCAGAATCGTGTGAATTGCTTTTTTCCACAATTCTTCTCAATACATCGCCCTGACTCACTCCATCGTCTACCGTACAGTCAAAAACCTCATGTCCTGCTGCACGAAGTAACTGGATCACCTTATTTTTGATGATACGATCCTCTCTGGATTCGTCTAAAATTCCTCTTGCTCCACATGCTACTTTGCCTTCCGGATTATGTCCGGCATGAATATTAATTCTCATTTGTTTTTCCTCCTTCTGCTTTTGTCTCTAAAATATCAATTGCTTTTATGATTACCGGTGGCATAGGGACACCCATTAACCCTGCGTTTTCAACTATTGAAATCGTCTCGTTCGCGATAAATGCTATAATCACCGCATCTCGTATGTAGTTTGTCCCAATTACTAAATCCAACCTATAAGCCACCAGCACCAACGCAAGCGTTGCGCATTTTCGGCATAAGCCCTTCCATCCTGCCTTGCTCTCCAAAGCCCCTGTCTTCGTCTTTGTCGATTGTTTAAATACTCCGGCAACGATTAATCCTGTAATATAATCGATTGCCATAAAAATGATAAGTGTCTTGATTCCAGCATCCCATCCGCCAAAAGCGGTGCTGATTGCTGCTCCCACGACTCCCGTGGCTGTACATATTACTTCTTTCATAAGTACTTCTCTCCTTTTCTATTTTTTATCTATTCGATTAAACCTATTTTTCAAGGTATTATGTTTTTTTCATTTGCTCTTCCTCCTTTTTTATTCACTAAACATAAAGTTGGATGCAGCAAACAACAACATATCCAAAAAGCAGGATGCTTCGACCGCAATTACAACCTCGAACATCAGTAACCAGTCTGTAAAATATGCAACCAGTGCTGGTAGTTCCAATTCCGCCGGAATTGCAGATAAAACAACTGCCATATACAATGGAAACCCTAGTCCCATCTGTCCATCCTTGTCGAACTCGCAGGTTCAGTTTTTATGGAACACAAACGTAATGAGAGTAGATGTATATGTTGATAAAACGTACATCGGGCATATCGTGACAAATTAAGCGAGTTAGGCTCTGCTTATTGCAATGTATGAGGTTATTATATTCCCATCTGCATACCACTTGATTATTAGGCGTTCTGGATTATTTGCCACATACAGTTGAGTAATAGGATACATTCCCCCACCTTGCGGAGTAGAAACAACTAAAGGAACGATTGTGCCATCTACATTTACACTCGGTCGGTTTAAAAATCTTGAGTTGTTTTGCGTACCTTTTAAATAGGTTGAAGCAATGTTGGCTCCATTTCCATCTTGATATGCTTTTGTTGCGGCAGATGCACTACCAGCACTGGTTGCATATTTTACGGACTGGTCGCTGATGTTATTTGTGGTAATGGCAGTCGAAGCAGGTTGCTTACCATCCAACTTTATGTTTAGTGAACTTACCGCCCCTTTAAGTGTGCCATCTCCAATGGATGAGATATCTGTTCTTCCTATCACCTTATCTATAAAATGTTTAAAACCGCTTTCGCTCAAAAACTTTTTAATTGCCATCGTCATACCTCCTACTTAAACATTGCATCAATCTCAGTGTTGGTCACTGCCACCAGATCTGACTCTGAGATTGCATCCGTAATTCCATATCCGGCTAACGTCGTCGGATTGCTTCCGCCAGTTACTCTTCCTTTTGCATCGACGGTCACTTTTGTATATGAACCTGCTGCAATACCGCTATCATTTAACGCGATTGTTCTGGAAGATCCACTCCCTGTTACAGAAATCGGTGCGGTACCGGATATTTTAGTAATGGCTCCATTGATATTTGTCTGTGCCACGGTCCAATCTGTATCTAAATTTCCCTTAGCATCTCTTGCTTCGATCGCCATGATCAGATCACCTCCGTATTCAAAATGTCATCCATTTTCATCCGGTATGGTTTCATATGTTTTTTGTGTCGCACCCTGCTTAAGCGTGACATATGCTCTTACGACATCTGCTGGTTCAATCCCACTAATATGAATATCTATTGTTGGTGTTGTTCCTCTTCTCATGATTGTCCTCCAATGATTTCATCGATATCTTCGTTTGACAGTTCCTGAATATCATCGATCTGTGCTTGCAGATATGCCGCCTCTGTCTCATCAACAGCACGCTGTATCAATTCGATATTGGCATCAATCTGCCCCTGTAATTGTGTAAATAATGCCGTAGTATCAAACTTCTGTACTGGCATAGCATAGCCACAACGTTCTGTGACCAGTCGTGTATCCGTTATACGTTCAGTTGTGATTGTGGATGAATTTGCTGATACATACAGATTGGCAAGACCGATCTCATACACACCGCCTGTCCTCGTCAATTCTGGCGGCTCCGATGAAGAGTTACCCTTGATAACATACAGATCAATGTCCCTATAATCGATATTGTCATTTAGTCGAAGCACAACACTGTCTATTCTGTCCGTAGCCCCAGCCGCCTGCACGACCATCGTTCTATCCTCCGTCTCATAGCCTGTTGCACCCTCAATAAGGCATGCTCCTGGTCGAACAACGACCTGCATACCTTCGTCTGCCACCACTTGAAAATTGGTGGATGGGTTTGGAAATACCCCATTTGAATAATAATTTTTGAAAAGATTTCGCAGGATGTCCGAATCTACTGCCCTATCATATTCTGGATATCCTGCTTCATCATATGTTACCTGTGATGTGAATGGAAATGACTGCCTTGTCGTGTACCTCCTTATATTCTTCTATACACTCTTGGTACCTTTGTCCCAAAGGTGAGCGATACGGTATGTTTTCCCTGTTTAAACACCTCGTCGATTTCAATGATCCTGGTAACAAGATTTTCCTGCAATGCATCCACTACAATCTCTATCTTGTCGCCCAAATCATAATCTTGCAGATATTTAAGACCTCTATCCACGGTGTCAACCTCTATATTGACTATCTGTGAATATGATTTTTGCATTTCCTCAAGTCCGGCTTGCACCAGTGACTCTTTAAACTCCTCCAATGACTGCTTATTCTCGTCATACTTCATGGATGTCTTATCTATATACACTTTTTGTCTATATCCACCATCAGACTGATCTATGATAACCTCGACTTGTTCACCATCTTCATACTGCCCATTGCCGATAACTACCGCATAATTTTTAAATGCAGAGTTGTCTATGACAATTTTCTCGTTCGCAATATTTCGCAGTTGTGCGGAAAATATTGCAAATGGATTATCCGACTGCTGCATGGTCCGATCTACACCCTGCCAGACCTCAAAATACATCTTATTTTCTGCATAATCGTATCTGGTTCTAAAGGACATTTCCTGCGTTTGGAGCAGTTCATAGATCTGTGCCGCTAGATTTTTTCCGGTTGACTGTATGGCTATTGTCTCCCCACGCTTTTTGCTGGCTTCTATCTGCAATAGTGGAATATCTTCACAAAATTTTTGTGCCAGATCAACAGCCACATCTTCGATCACACCGCTTTTTATGTACCTCGGATAAATAATTTTGTCATTGACCTTATACTCATAAAAATACCCATACACCTGCATATATGCTCCTTGATAATTGGTCTGATACTCTGATTTTTGTACCATCCCCACCTCTGGTCTTTCATTTGTATAAATATATTTCATATCCGACATATACATCTCGATCGGAATCTGCACAGAAAACTCCCCCGGCTCATAGTATCGCCTGATCCACTGCAAGTTGATATATCCAAAATATCCTATCGGATTAAATTCTGCGTCCAATGCCAATAACTGCATCCTATACCCCCAAGTACAACTTATTGTAATAAATCGTAACCGACATATTTGCATCCCCTGTATCGGCAGCAAAGCCAATGTTTGACGCCCCTACATCTAACTGCATTGATGTAAATGTGGATCCCCGATCTATTTTCTGAATGATATTTGTTCCATTCTTTCGGATCGTAGCATTTGCAAAATCAATTTCTAGCACATCCCCGGATGCAAATGACTCACATACTCTGACAAAATAATCATCTTTTACAATCTTAGGATTCGTTGTCTCCCCACTAAATAAGATCCGCGCCGTGCAATATGTCTCCACATCGCCATCATTCGTAATCTTAACCAACTTGGCAAAATTAAAAGCCGATGCTACTGTCTGGATCCTCGCTGTCTGAATATACGGAAATCCAAACATCTTTTGGCTGGATGCAATATCTTTACCAAAATTATCCTCTGATCTAAAGTATGGATCCGGGCAATAAAACCGTACCTTCATTGTCATATTTCTATAGACATTCTCTGCCGGTATCGAAAAGCCCTCCAATTCACCTTCGATCCAACGTGTGGTTCCCTGATATGTCACATGCACTCGATAGGTATATTTCGGATTAAAGAACCCCAACGCTCTCGTTCTTATTGTTTCGTTTTGCTGTGGAAATCTCGATTTTGCTTCGACATACACATCCCTGTCATCTACCCGCTTACCGGATAGCATTGCTCCATCTCCAACAGCATTTTTATCGGTAAACAGGGAAAAGTTAGGGGCATCTATACCCTCTAACTTTGTAATTTTCCAATCTGATAAGCCAATAGTAAATTCCTTCGCATCGCTTCGGACACATCTGACTAATGTAGGTTTCATCATATTCCCCCTGCCAATCCAAATGTCATTGTATTTTCAAACGTGCGCCGGATAGCATCCGGGCTTGTCTGTGTATCATAAAAGTTAAACGTCTGGCTATTTCCATATCCCATCATGGATCTGCCTGTCACATTGGCTTTTAAAGTTCCAAGGCTTGCCTGTGCTGTGTTTACGATGGAATCTCCGAAACCTTCCATACCATCATCCATACCAGCCACGCACATCTTACCAATGTATTTAAACTCTCTTGATGGCGAATGGATACCAAAGACTCCTTTGACCTTGCTGATCACATTTCCCATGAGATCACCCACACTTTTCAGTAAGATGCCACCCATGCCCAATATTCCATCTATAAATCCTTGGATCACGTTCTTACCTATATCTTTTAACGAGACACTGCCAAATGCCTGGACCATATATATCAATAACGTCCCAACTGTATTCAGCAGGCTTGTCAGCATTCCCATAAAGCCACCGATCATACTCTTGATACCGTTGGCTGCAATGTTCTTTAAGGTCTGTGGTAACGACTTTATCGCCCCTTCTACAGCCTCAAAAATCATTGTTCCGGCACCTTTCAATGCTGATAGCATACCGACAATACCATTTTTTAAAAGTGTGATTGCCTTGCTCCCCAGTTCCAGCCAGTTGAACGCCGACCACACTGCCACAATGGCTTCTATGATCTTGGGTATATTTTCTATCAGCACCGGTATAGACTGGATAATCCCCTCTATCAGCATCATGAGGATCTGCACACCTGCCATAAGGATCGTCGGCATATTATCATTGATAACATTAGCAATCGTCGTGATAATGGTCGGCAGCATCTCTATAATAGTTGGCAGACTCTTTACTATCCCCTCCGCCAATGCTAGCATCAACTTGATACCCGCATCGATCAGTATCGGTGCATTCTCTGCTATGGTCGTAGCCAAGTCTTGTATCAATGTAAGCATCTTCTCTATAAAAACCGGCAACTGCTCCGGCAGGCTCTCTGCAATCTGAAGCATAATACTAGCCAGTGCCTCAACAAGCATGCCTTGTAGTTCAGATAAATACCTGCACGCTTATTTGCATAAGCATCTACCAGACCATACTTACGATACTTGCTGATATCAGCGTCTGCATCCGCATTGTTTTCCGCCAGAATAATGTTACTTGCCACATGCTTGTCAAACTTAATGACTGCGGGCTTGTGCACGATCATAAAGTTGATCTCCTTTCCATCCTCAGCGGCTTTCTTGTAGTGTCCAATTTCTTCTCCAGAAGATTTTCCGTCTAACATATCAATAGCGGTATAGAAGCGAGCCTGTGGTACTTTCTTCTTGACACTAAACAGATCTAAGACCTCTCTGGACTTGGTTGTATCAAGTGCCATGACACTGTTGAGCAATGTAGGTGTCGCATAAAGGATTCTTTCCTCCTGCGGAACTTCGTCTTCATCCATCTTTGACCATGCTGTCAGCACGGCATCTAAGAACTGCTGGGCACCCTCAATGGTACCGGTTGTCTTTGAGATATTCTCTAATGATGCCAGGGTTGCAAATGTAAATGCATCTCCCTCCGGCGCTACCTTCTCCCTCATCAGTGTTGCCCCTGCCATGCCAAATGCCAGGTTTCTGGACTCTTCATTATCCATGACATCTACTGTGATCTTTGTACCTCTGTCATAGTTGAACTTGGCTGTCTTCCATTCAAACTTGACAGCCCCTGTCGTATAACCGGAATTGCGATCATAATCTCCCAAGCCTGATACGCTTAACTGGGGATACACAATCTCGTTTGCATTTGCACCGGCTCTTGCCATTTTTGAATCTGATATCAAGTCTGCCGTTACGGATGCCCCACGATATACTTCATCCAATAAGTCTGTGTAATTTTTTGCTAATGCGATTGTATTTGGCCTTTTAGTTTCCTCCTTCTTTTGGCGGTAGTCCCATGATGGCTCTCATCTCGGAATCATCATTTTCACTACCTTGGGTTACTCTTCCAATCGGATCTCCTGATCCCATATGCACTTCCGGTTCTCCGAAAAGCATCTTACTATCTTCTGCCTCGGTCAACTTCTTTAATGCCGCTTCTACATCCTCTTTCTGGTTCTTAGATGCCTTTAGGCTATCTACATCCAGCAAAGCCGTAATTGCCTTGGCATTCTTTCCTTTGGCATTTGCGATAGCATCCTTTAACATATCCTGAAAATCCCTATCCGCAATCTTTTCCTGATACTCAGTATCCTTGTCTTCCAATTCCTTCTGGAGATCTTCCACCTGCTTTTTCAATCCGTCCGCATCGATCCCATCAAACTTTTTTAAGGTCTCTTTGGCGGTATCGAGTTGTTCCGTCAGATTTTGCACTTTATCGTGCTGTTTCTGCCAGTCGGCAATCGGCTTGTAATTCTCATCAACTGCTTTCGTGATACTGGAACTCTGTTCTTCGGTCAGCGTAATGCCAGCCTCTTTCAAAATTGTTTCAATGTTCTTCATGATATATTCTCCTTTAAATTTTATTAGACTGTGTTTTCCACAGTTAGGAAATTGCAGGGGGCGGACTCGAACCGCCGATCTCCAGCGTAGGAGGCTGGCAAGTATCCATCTTCTCTACCCTGCCATGTGCCGGACTTTCCATCCGGCAAGTCTTTAGAGGAAAAGAAAAGCGCCAAATAATAAATTCTATCTTTTAAGAATTCACTATTCGGCGCTTAGGCTCTATTGTTATGACACTTTGGTGTTTACACTTTTTACAGTATCCCGGAAAATTGATCAAGATCGTATCACTACGAATCATGAACATCTTTGGGTTGCCGCATATTGGGCACTTGTACCATTTATAGGACACATTCTCACCCCTGTCCTTATATTAACATCATATAATGCGTTTTTCAAATATTTTTTTCTACTCCAAACAACTCTTCCCGCAGTTTCTGTTTGTACTCATCAATATTATGGAATTCATCAAAATTAAATGGCCAGAATGGTTCTTTCTTCCCCTGCTTTATCCACTCTTTTCTCATTTGCTGTAATTCTACATCATTGATCAGTGTCTCCATAATTGTTTCCATAGCCGTATTACTTCCTCTCCAACTTTTGGGATATTACAGGGGCATACCTTTGGCTTTCCATTCCTCGAATGTCGTATCTTCTGGCATCAATCCCATTTTTTTCAGTACTTCAAATGATGCCTTTTTATTTTTTTCTATTTCTTCTGTAGACGGTTGTTTTGGATGAATAAAACAGTATTTCTGCTTTTCTGTCATGCTTCTTTTTTCCTCTTCAGAAAAATAACATTCACTCAATTCCATTCTAAGTTTTCTACATTCCTCTTCGGAAAGTTCCTCTCCTCTTTTCTTTTGTTCAGTTTCATCTAGCAAAAGCCACTCCCTCGCCGTCAATGCCACTATTCTACCTCCCTAACAAGAATATTCCATACATCATTATAATGCACTTTGGATATAACCTGATATTTACAATTTCGTTCAAAAAGGACTTCATTTTCATTCAGTCCGATAGTGCTGATATCTCGCCCTTTCTTCGATTTTTCTATGTATATTTTTATATTTGCAGTATCACTATAGCCCTCTTGTTTTGAAGTGCTCCAATACTGCTCTACAGTTATTATCTTTCCAGGAACAAATCTGTCTACAAAACGCTCCGTCAATTCGCCTGCATTTACCCTGTCCGAAAAATCTATTACGCGAACAAGATTTCCCTCATATCTTGGCATTTTTTTCAATGCCGAATCTAAATTATTTATAAACTCCCGTTCGTGTAATGTGAGTTTTGAAACATCATGAATGTTTCTAAGTGCCTCATTTATACTATATGCATCAAAACTTTTATACTTTTGAAGCGCTCCCTTTTCTTCCATCGATAATATTATTTTAGCATCTTTTTCAACGACTTCAACGATTTTCTTCTTTCTTACCGATGCCTTACTTGTCCCCGCAATAACCCTCAGACGATTTTCTTTCGGTCGCAAGTCAGCCTTATCACTAAAACTGACATACTGGTCCATCTGCCGGCTTAATTTGTTTTTAAGCGCCGTTACCTCTCCACCAACCATGTTCTGGGCTTCGATTTCTCGCTTGGTGGCTCTAATCTGACGTTCCATTTTACGCTGTTGCTGTGTCATCTGGTAATATGTATATTTCTTGCCATCTATTACCTTAGACTCTGGCACAGTCACATTATCCGGGACTACGGAGGCACCTTCCCAGTATGGATAAAAATCATGCGTACAGTTTGCCCCTTTTAGTCCTGTCACTGTCCCATATCCAGTTTCTTTGACAAAATCAGGATATTTCTTACTCTTTCCTGAATAGGAAAAAACCTTATTTTGCCATACGGCATGCTCCGGTCTGCTTCCCATATGCTGACTGGTAATAACCAGATCATGATCCGACTGCTGCAGATTGGCTTCCGTGATCTTGCCCGATAGCTGGCTCATACCCGTCCTGACACACATTCTTGCGGCTGTATCCAACTGATAAGACTTTCCACTTGCATAATCGATTGTCCGAAGCCCGCTTTGTGCCAGACGGTGGATACACTCGTCTACTGCTGCATCATATGAAAATGTCCCGGTACACACCTTAAGCAGTGCTAGGTCCATTTCACGCTGATACATGCCTTTGACACCGGTAGTCCCCAACAGAACATTTTTAAATCCCATAGACCGTGTCAGATTCTTTAATTCTCCAACGGTCTGCTTTTGTGCTGCCTTGATCAGTTGGCTCATGCTGTTCGGTTTTTTTAGATCCTCGCCCTGTTCTTCCCACATCGACAGATCGTTATTCCACGCCATACTTCCTGCCTGTGCGATCAACTCTTTTCCCTGCACCTTTGCCTTGGCTACTGTCTTATCAATGATGTCCTGGATCTCCTGCTTGGCTTTGAGCGTATTTTCCGCCACTGCCATCTGATAATCCTTGTCTGCCCGAATGGACTGCATCACAGCCGCCCGGATCTTATCAGCAGAATATCCCTGCTCGATCATATCCTTTGCCATAAGTTCAGCCGTTTCGGTATATCTCCCGGTCGCTTTCACTCGTCTGGCAATATCTGCGATCACCTCATCTTCCATTTTCTGGTACAGCCCGATAATATACTTATCTGCTAATATTTCGATCTGTTCTTCTGATAATGCCCTGTGACACACCTCCATCCTGCTGCATTAGTCATCATCTTCCGGCTCATCATCTTCCACATCTGCCGGAATATACTTTTGAGCCTCTTCATCTGACAAATTATACTTTTCTTTCAAATACCACTGTAAAAGGATAGGCACATCACTAAAGGTCATCGCATCTGCTCTCATGGACTCTAACTTGCTCTGCCGATCCTCCACGTAGGAATCATCAAACTCGATCGACAGGATCTCATCCTCGTTAAAGGACGTTCCATTAAAATGATTTGAAAACCACATAGCCGCATGCAATATATCCGTGATATAGTTGCTCGCCTGTTTCCTCTGCTTGTTCAACTCCTGCATGGCATCCTGTCTGGTACCGATATACTCGGTCGCCGTTTTGATCTGCCCATTCTCAAAGGTATATTTCTTACTGCCAAATCCAAACTGCATCGACAAAAGAGACAGCACCAACTCAAAGGCCTTTGTGATTTCTTCGACACGAATCTCTGGATTATATTCTTTTATCAGTGTATCGGCCTGTGGTAATTTTTCTCCCAGAAGTACAAATAACTCCTTCTGCTGCTGGGTAAGATACGGATTACCGTCCTCATCTGTTTTGATACATGCCAGCAACTCATTGATAAAAACCAACTTATCTCCTTTTGACAGATCACCATGCAGGATGTTGTAGCAGAGATCTACGGCTTTAAACAACGGAATGGCATTATAGATCTTTGGCAGACCATATCCTTCCATGTCATCCAGATTGTTGACCTCTGCATTCTCCATAACGGCAAATGGCTTTACATCTCCCAACTGCAATACATTCTGGCTTACTTCTTTTCCTGCCTCATCAAATACAACTGTCTCTGCCCGATACAAACCATCCTGCAAGGTAAACATAACAAGCACGGTTCTCTTTTTGCCTTTCACCACATCCGTACCACTAAAGGCACACTCTGTAATAAGTTTATTCTCTACTGTCAGCGGTACAATACAGTCTGCATCACAATAATTGATACGCACTTCTCCACCTCGGACTGTCATCTGCTTACCTTTCTGGATGTATTCTGCACCCCGCAGGTAAATGTATGCTCCGACCGTTCCTGTCGCCGCCGTCTTTTCCAACTGCTCCCGGTACATAATGTCAAAACGATTGCTTGCCATAAACTTCTCGATAAACTCCTGAGATCCTGATTCCTTATCTGGAGCAACAGATACTACCTCGCACAGATTAGCATCATCTGCACAACACCGCTTTGCAAAGTTCATCTTGTGCAGCACAACTTCACTGTCGTTTAAATTCTTCCGCCTATGAAAATCGTTGATTTCCCGATTGGCATACCAATCATCACAGATCTTGATATATGTCAGTGCCGTTTCATTCACTCCATATCCTTTTTTCTCTAAATATCCCTTTACACACTCTTTCCTGGTTCTACCTCCTGTCTAAATCAATATTATCTGCAAAATCTATCATGGTGTAGCATATGGCATCCCACCAGTCGTTACAGTTCCCGATATTCTTATCCTCTGGGATATTGGGTTCCTTTTCATCCCATTTCAATCTGCCCATTGCGCTTCTTACTCTTGTGCATTTCCGGTTGATCTTAAGCCGCCCGGTATTCAACAGTTTATCCATCATTCTCGGTCGATCGGCAATCTCATTCTTTGTGCATCCGGTAATATTGCGAAATGGCAGTCCTGCCTTTCTTGCAGCACTGATCAAACTGTTGATCATAGTTGTACTCGCAGAATCCGGGAAGATCCATGTGATCGGTCCATACGCATCTTTGCACTTTCGGTAAAAGGCAACAAACTTATCACATATTCTTTCTGCATCTATATCCGGTGACAACTCTATGCCTTCCTCTTCCGTTATTCTCAAATCATGAAATCCATGAAAGTATAGCGTACAGACAAAAGTCGTCATGGATCCGTTTCCTCCAAAGTCAATCCCGATCACAATTTTATATGGTCGGTGCAATAATCTTCCCTGCTCATCTCTTGCCAGCAATGGATCTGTCTCTTCATCAAATAGATACGGCTCATTGTCTTCCGCAAATTTTCTAAATATGATGCCCTCGGCGACGGCACGTTCACCACGGATATCTCTTTTATACCAGACCGTGCCTTTCTGGTAGGTGGCTAGTACCTTGCGGATCTCCTCATCCGTCATGCTCATATTATCCACCAGAGTGAAATGCCCATAGTTATATCCATAGCTACTATTACGCTCCTGCTGCATCTCATGAAACTTAAGGATCTCCGTATAATACCAGTGTTCTTCCTCCTTCGGGTTCAGATCATGGAATATCTTTCGATCTTTACTGGATAGTGTTCGGTCAAAAACTTCTTTTAGAAACTTCTTGTGGCACTCATTCGCCTCTGTAACGTATGCCATGCCGTATGTATTACCTTTTATCAGTTTCTCATCACCGTCTTTGCCACCACCGGATACCAAGACTATCTTTTCCCCGGTCTTTGTCTGCACATATACACAATCACGGTCTTTATACTTACCTTCCCGGCTTCTCCCCTCAAAATAATTGAGCAGACCATAGCCATCACAGTCCAGGATATTCAGTTTTGCTGTGGCATTAGAAACTCCTGCCACCAAATGTATCTTATTTGGGTGATTCTCCAGCATGGCACAAAAGATCATCGTCTGTAAGACGTTCTTTCCTCCACGCTTACCACCTTCCGCAACATTGAACCAACTGGAAAAGCAACGCAGGAAGTAGTCATATTGTCTTTTGGATAACGGTGCCGGATTATTCATGATTCGCCTCTTTTTCAAGATCGTCAATATTACGGTTATTTACAGGATTCCGCCATATATCCGCTATCGTCTGCATATTCTTGACGATCTCATTAGTCTTGTCCCCGGCATCATCCTCCACAATACGTTTATCTCGCCAATCTTCCGGTTTTCTATTCTTTAGCCAGAAAATCTGTGCAGTCGTATCTCCCGGGATATAGACCTCATCCTTGCCTACAACCAATTCCTCTTTTTCACACCTACGTCCATGGTCGTCATAATAGACATGTTTTACCTTAAATGTCTTTCGGACTTCATGCACACCACCTATGGCTCTTTCAAGCAAAGCATTCTCAACTTTTCGGTCTACAATTTCCTTTCCCTTTTTTAGGGCATTACAAATCGGGTGATATGTTTTTTTCCACGTCCACAGTGTTTTTACATTCACACCCACTTTTTCGGCTATTTGTTCCTCGGTCAGACCATCCCGCGCCCATCCTTCCAATTTCAGCAAGTTTTCTGGTTCCAACCACTTCTCATACTTTGCCCTATGCTCTGCACCCCCTGTCAAACAAATAAGAGCCTAATACATGAAGTCTCTGCTCCACATATCAGGCTCTTAGGCTCTCTTTTTGATTATTATATCCTCTTTTTCTATGTTTTTCCACATCATTTCATCCTGCTGCATGATGCTCGTCTACTGTCTTGTGATCGTTACCTTGTACTTTGCTGCCATGTACTTGCCATAGGTCATATCATTGGCTCTAGCATCCATAGCATCCTGCGCAAGGCTTGTGGTCTTTTTCTTCCTTTCCCTTTCTTCTCGCGCCTGCGCTCTTTTCTTTTTCTCTTTCTCGCATCGTTTCTGGCGCAAATCTAATGCTGCTTTCTCTGCGCATACTTCATTGCAATATTTCTGGCGCATATATGCCTCAAACGCCCCTCCACATACCGGACACTTTCTGATCGTCATCTTGCTCCTTTCTGCCGCCCCACTTATGAGGCGGCGCCATGGCTTTTCGTGGTTATCTGCAAAATCGCTGCTTCTTAAGGTGTTTCAACCATTTTTCTACTGGTACAGATTGACATCCACAAGCGACCAGTTCAGGTCAATGCCTTTACACTTATCAAGGATCTCCCACTCTTGGAGCCACTTGATTTTATGCTGATCGAACCGGAACTGCATCTCATTACTTACGGTGATCAATTTTCCATCTTCGGTCAGACGAGTAGTCTGCATTTCTTCGTTAGCCCCTCTTGGCAGTCCGATACAATTATGTAATCTCGCCGGTACCATGATCGGCTCCAACTGTTTCGTCTGATAGACAATCTGCATATCACTTTCACTGGATATGATCATCCTTGTTGCATTGACCGGATTCTTTGCCTTTTCCCACTGTTCATACAGATCTTCGTGCAGAAATTCTAAATCCGTCATCTGTTGCTCGTCGTTCTTCACATAACTAATGGCTTCGCCCTTATTCGGCAGCCCACCGGTCAACTTGACTAACTCTGCTAATACTTCATTGTCAATCTGCTCCGCAGGACAGACCAGCATAAAGATATGCCCGCGAATGATATATACATTATCCTTTGTTAGACCGATATCCAGCGCGTGATCCTCATATGCCTCTTTGAATATCACCTTTAATTTGTTTGTTCTTGTAAACATTTTTCCATCTCCTTCCACTTTTTGTACGTTAATTCTTCCTCACTCCATCCCGGATAGATGCGTTGGAGATATGCTTTCATGATCCCCAGCATTTCCGGGCGCAAGCCCTTGCTTCCGTTATCCATCAGATTGTGATGATAGATACAGCCGACTGCTGCATTTTGTTCAATTCCAAGACCGCCCTGTGATCTCGGTATGTAGTGCATGATTGAAAACGCATGGGTCGCAAAGTAGTCATACTCCGGCATATGGTAGCCCATCCGACAGAAGATACACCCCATGTCCCGATCTTCTATGCGCTTTCTTGTGGCTGGTGTGAAATCATGCGCCCTGGTCTGTTTCTTACGCTTCGCCATTATTCTTCCTTTCTAAAATTCTATTGATAAAATACTGTTGTCCCTTACCAGTAACTTTTGTAGTCTTATTGATCCTCACGGACCCATCTGGGTTATTGGTAACGCTTTCCCTTATTTCAAAAAGTCCCATATCCATGCTCCTCTGTGTTGGCATATTCCAATCAGTTCCCGCTCTTTTGATCAAATATCCATTTTCTCGCATCCATGCGAATAATCGTTTCTGACCAATGTCTACTCCATTCTGTTTCAGTAGTTTTGCTAGATCTCCAATAAGTATTGATGTACGACTGGCTGCCACTGCATCTGCAAATATTTCTTTTGGCTTCATGCGTTCGTTATCAGCCAGCAAGTCTCTATTCTTCTCCTTTTCCTCTTTTAGGGCTGTAAATGCTTTAATCGCCAAGTCAGGGTTATTTAACAATTCATCAACCGCATACACTCCATGTTTGCGAATAGATGGCAGCACCTCATCAAACACCCATCTTTCAAATCTTTCCGCCTGTGGAAGTTGCGACTTAACCACAAGACGATATACGTCTCCCTCTGGGATTGTTTTAAATTCCTGTTGACGACCTAACGAATCGTTACCCCACATCATCACCGCATTTTTGCAATGATCATTTGTGGCTTTACTTGGATTACTGTATCCCAATGCTTTTGCGACATCATTTGCTACGAAGTATGTCTTGCCATCAACCTCGACTATCCGTACTATTCCAAATTCACAGTTTTCAAATGTTTTTAATTCTTTCACCCTTCCCCTCCTTCTCGACCATATCAACCATATCCATGGCTCCAACAAAAGCACAAAACATCAAATAATATGGTGCTGTGTCTCCTTGCACCTCTTTACCATATAACGCAAAAAAATCATCATGAAATCTTCTACAATCTGCTATCTCTCCCTGTGTTAATAAGTCTTGCCATTTGTCAAATATCATCACTGCCACTTGTCCGTCTGTAACATTCATCTGTGTATCCATAATATTCCTCCTAGTTCTTACATACATTTTGTATGTATTATTTTTAAATGCACTATAGTACAATCTGTATGTAATTGTCAAGAACAATTTTGGAGGTTGTCATGTTCAACAAACGACTTAGATCAATCCGCATGGAACATCACTACACACAACAATACATGGCTGATGCACTAGGTATCTCGCTCAATGCTTATCAAAAATACGAACAGGCAGAGCGTTCTCCATCACTTGAATGTCTGGTATCCATTGCTGAAATACTGGACGTTTCCTTAGACTATCTTCTTTGTCGCGATGATTTCATGAAATCTCACGCAGAATCCGTTGATGAATCTTGAAAATATCTTCCAAACCATCCCATATCTCAAAATCTCCTGTTCTGGTTCCTTGTTCAATTTTCTGATAGTACCCAAGACTTATTCCCAGTTGATCTGCTACACCTTGCTGGGTCATGCCACTATCCATCCTTGCTTTTCGCAAATTGTTACGCGTATTCTTTATTTTGCTCATACCTACGCCTCTCCCAGGATCTTCCCTGCCCTCCATGCAATGTCCTCTGCAACCTTCTTCATTCCCTGCCAGTTTTCAGTATCCATATAGTGCCCTAACTGCCGGATCTGTGAACTCATAGCCGCTTTATATCCTCTCATGGTGCTTGCGTCCAGTGCCGGCTTCTCTTCTACAACCTCGCCCTCGACCTTTTCCACCTGCTGCATAGAGCTTTGATCCGGCTCCTTGTCGGAGTCATCTACCGCGTGATCCGGTTCCCCACCTGCTGCATCATTGCTCACCTGCTCTGACTTTGCTTCACATAGAGTAGAATCAACGTTTTTCGGCTTTTCTACTGGTTCAGGCTCTTTCTTTTTAACCGGGTCTGCTTTTTTATGTTTTTCCTCATCCTGTAATGGATTATTTTTCTCGCTGTCTTTCTCCTGTGCATCTGAAAGTGTTAGGTTCTGTCTCACATCATTTAAGAGATCCATATATGTGATCTTTTCCTGGTTTCCACCAAAGACCCGGATCGTTACCTGCTCCGCCATAATGACCATCACAGTTTTATAGCGGAACACCTTGGAGCCTGCCGGGTTGATCGTCTCACAGACCTCCTTCTCATCTACATCATCCTCCAACAAATGGCGCAGTTCTTTTGCTTTGCCCTTAAACATTTCCAGATACAAGGCTCTTGCATCGATCGTCTCTGCAAAAAGGCTGGTCTGTCCTGCCAGTTTGTTTTCTTCCCGGACAAAATCTTTGACTTCTCGAATCTGTGCTACCGGCATATCTTCTGTTACCAGTTCCCGGTCATCTTCTGACAGTGACAGCATCTCGGTCAGTTGGCTACAGGAATAGCCCCGATATTCTTCTCGCAGTACCGGTCCATATCCATTTTCCGAATAATTCTTATTGATCGATATAAAGCGGCTTGTCCCGGACTGGGATAAACCAAATTCTTTCTTGGCAAACTCATTGAAATCGTTATATCCATCCTGGATATATGCTCCGCTATCCAAGATCTGTCGCAGGCGATAGCCGATCACGATAAAACTCTGGGCGGTCTTTGCCATCTCCTCCCGGATCTCTTGTTTAGCCTGCTGCAAGTTCAGTTCCATTTGTTCCATGCTTTTTCTCCTTTAAATGTTCTACATAGGCATCCAACCACGGCTGGATAGTCTTTTTATGTGGTTTCTTATCATTTGCTTCATACCACTGTATGATCTGACTTTCCTTAATCTCTATGGTGCAAAATGGTATCTCGGGATTTATGCGACGTCGCATCAGCAGTATATATGTCTGTCCTTTATTATGTTTTTGCAGATAATAATCACCGCCAACGCAGTGATGCATCTCTCTCCCCTCTGTGATGATCTCACTGGCGGACGATGCCGGTCGGATCAAGAACTCGCCATCTTCATATGCATATTTTTTACACAGTTTCTTAAAGTTCTTGGCAATGTTCTTAAACTCCTCATTTTTCTTCTGCTTTTTGATATCATCCTGCTGCACTGCCAGTCTATGTACGGCTTCGTCATGCTTTACCTGCAAATTCTTAGGGAAAAGATATACTGTATTGGTCAGATCATAGTTCATAGTATTCATTGCATTCAGATAATCGATGTAATGCGAATACACATCGTATGCTGTTATATAATCGTTATCTGCCTTCTTTTGCTTCTTGATGTAATTGATCAGTTTTGTCGGCGTGGTCAATTCAAATACCATATCTTCTAACTCCAAATGGATGTTATTGTATAGCCACTGTATCTGGTCCGCGGTGCATCCATATCCACACATATCGTTTTTCTGAAATGCTTTTGTTACTCCAATCCCCAGATCATGCTCCCGGATATAATCCCAATGCTCCTTGGTTATGCCGTACTGATCCCAGATATGTTTGCCCTTGTATCTTTTGATTTTCCAACCATTGATCAGATTTGCTGCCAACTGATACATACCTGTCTTAAACATGATCTCAATTTCCGGGTACTGCACATATCTTTTCAAGAACGCCAACTTTGTCTTGTTTACGCCACGGCTCCCATTGATCTGATCATATACATCAAGCGTATATTTCCATGGCGCCCTTCTGAGCAATAAAATGTTCAATTCCTTTGCACTTTCATCTATCACTTTGATATTGGCATAGCCATAAAGGTTTTTATAATCCCAGAACTCTCTGTCGCTATAATAATCAATCTTACAAAAATCCGTCTGCGCTTCCTGTCCAATCTTCAGATAGGTTCTGGCATATTCTGTGACCTCTTCCCGATAGGCTTTTGGTCCTTTACAATCGCTGTATTGGTTGTAGTATCTTCGCCACACTTCGATATGCCTTGCCACAAGCCCATCTTCCTCCCATTGGTTGTAAAAGGTGTAATACTTCGTATCAACATCCTTTTGCTTGGCTCTGCCCGGAGAAACAAACTTGCCATATTTTCCACAGACCGGGCACTTGCCATAATCGTTATGAGCCGGATCCTGCTGCATGATCCTTTTCTGACTGTAGGGGTCGTCGTCCTCATGCCGGTAAAACGTGTCCTGCTTTCCTGTCAGCGAACAAATAACCTCTATCGTGCTTCGAGTCTTTTTGTAGTAAATGCGATGCTCGTCGTCCATTTCTTCTCTCATCAGTTTCATCCAGTCTTTTGGAATCGGTTTTATGGACGCATTGCGCTCCTCACAGAGCCTGTCCTGTCTTTTTGATCTTCTTGGCATGCTGCACCTACTTTCCCAGATAATACTCTCTGATCAGATGCTTTGCCGTTCCCATGCCCGGGATCCCCATTTCCACTCTGGCACTTCCGATCTTGGCTTGCTTTACGATCTCGGCATCCACCTTATAACGTGCCTTAAAACTCCATGCCAGGAGTGACGCCATGCATCCCTTTAGGCTCTTGCCCTTAGCACGGACGGCTTTTGCCATTTCCGCCTCATCGGCACAGCACATCTTGATATATTCCAGCCAGTCCTCCATGATCTCTACCGGCTTCAATTCGGATGCCTCCACTTCTAACTTACCAAGCGCGGCACTGGTCGTATCACAGAGCACCGGAATGTCTCCGGCAAGATACATCTCTACGAAATCCTTCTCGATTCCGTTCTCCTTTGCCAGCACCTTCATATTTTCATAATCTCCCTCGTTGAAAAGTCCCTCTGCGGATGCATTAATCTCATCCGCTGAATCAAATTCTCCAAAAATGTCATACATGCCTTATTCCTCCTTCATTTGACTTATCATCCAATTCTTATAACTATGCTTCTCTCCTATATGCCACGAAATGCCGTTCCCATTTAGTAAAATCAAGGCTTCCTGCCACATGGCAGAGTTCCCGACCGGCTCATTTTTTGCATTTTTCCATCCATTTTTCTCCCATTCATCTATCCACCCCTGTGAAAATGCACTCTCCAGATACTCAAAATCCGCATAAATACTCAATGCGAAGGGCATTTTCTTCAAATGTGACAGTGCTATGTTTAAAATCATGAGTTGAGACTGATTTTTCGTTGCATTTACTCTGTAGAACTGGCTTTTTGTTGCCGGTTCTCCCTTGGTCGGTACTTCTATCACAAATCCAATGATCCCATCACTTGCCTGGGGCGATTTGATTGTGGATTCTAGGTAAAGATTGACATCCACGGCGGATCACCTCTCTTTCCATCCAATCGTCTCTCCGTATAGTACAGGTAGGAATACCCAGTAAATGGATTTACCCCTTGCCTTACGGTAGCCTTGTCTATGTAATATCCCGGGGAAGGCTCCGGTCCATCCCGCAAAATACGTGCCATCGTCCAATGGCTGTACTCTTTTATTTCCGGTTCCGGTCGTATCAGGTTCCGGGATCCGTTATAGGCGATATAATGCTTTTGTTCGGCTTCCGGAAAAAGGCTGATCTGTTCTAATGCCTTGCCCTTTGGTTTTTTGGTCACGTACTCAGCAAGTGCCTGAAAGCCACCCTCCTCATATGCATGGGTAAAATAGATGCCTGCCGACTGCTGCACCTTATCCCATTCTCCCTTGACCAACTTATCCGTGTCCCCGATGTCGTTGACCAGGAAGTGAATATGCACACCGCCCTGCTTGCCTATCTCGATCCGGTATATGTATTTGAGGGGCTGTCCTCTTGCCTTGTACCTGTTTCCAAGTCTTGTCCGAAAATTACGAAAATCTTTTAGCACCTGTTTGGTACTCGGTCGGTATCCCTTTTTATATTTCAGGGTGATCCAGTAGTCACCCTCTTTGAAATTGAGAAGCATTTCCCTTCGGACTTTCTTCTCCTTATTTCTCTGGTTCTGCTTTTCTATCTGCTCCGGGGTTGGTTTCTTTCTTGGTGCTCTGGTCTCTCCCTTGGCTCCATAATTCCCGGCGTATGTATATTGGAAATCCTTACAGGATCCACAGTCATATATAGTCTGTCTGTATGCCACGTCAAATGCTCCTAAGTTTAATATATTGATAGTGTTATGAAAAAGCCTCGCAAATGCTGACTTTTCTTGACTTTTGGGGCATCCCGCGGTACAATATTTTTAGAGTTTTTGTGTATCGCGAGATACCTTGGCATCGACCTTTTTGGTCGGTGCCATTTTTTTATTTTGTGCTGAAATACAGATCACCCATCTTGGCATATGGCGTACCGTAGGTAAGGTACTGGTCCATATCAAAGTAGAACAGTCCCGGATAGGATCTGTTCTCCATTTCAAGGCTGATTGCCTCATATGTACTGGCAGCCGGTGTGATCTCATCCATGCGACCATTCCAGTAGGTCGCGAACTCATATGGATCCGCAATGACCTCGCTGATCGTGTTTGGCCAGGCATCATCATCCACCCGGTTCAAGATCACGGATATAACAGCACGCTTGACATCGATGGACTGATTTTCTGCCTCTGCTTCTACGCATCGGGCAAGGATCCCCATTTCTGCTGCATACTTCCGATTGTTTGCCTCAACATTTTCCTTCATGCGCTCCTGCTCTGCTTCCACCTGCTCCAAACGGTACATCTCATCTTCCTGTGCTGTCTGTAGGTTTGAAACCTCCAGCATGGCTTGTCCGACCTGCCGCCGGAGCAAGTTGCACTCATCCTTTGTCACGATCACACAGCCAAGTGCCGTGCCAAACATGGCAGCCGCCACTAATGCCAGCGCACAATCTGCCAAAACCTCTTTACTTTTCTTTTTCATCCTTTTCCCTTTCCCATATTAAGATCATTCGTATATCATTGGCGGCGCGCCGGTAAAGCGCGTCCTCGTCATCGTCTGAGACGGCGACCAGGCACTTACCAAGACGCGTCTCCTGTCCGGATCCGACTACCTCATAAATCTTGATCCAGCCATCGTCATACATTGACATATGACTATAGACCCTGATTTTCTTCTTTTGCCGAAGCATCCGTACCAATATGAAGTATCTCTCCTGCTCGGTCATTCCTCTTCCTCCGGTACGACCATCGCTAGTGCCTTTTGCAGATTAAACGGCGGTACATACTTCCGCGCATTCTTATTTTTCAACAATTTCCGATACTTGATATAATCCGCAAACACACCGACATTTATCTCATTGTCGATGATGGCATACTCGTTGTAACGACCATGCTCCATCTGCTCTCTTATGCCGGCTTCATACCGGTACATTGTTTGCCGCCCTATGCCAAAGGTACGGCATATTGCTGACTTATTTTGGTAAATTGTCTGCATCCTGTCCTCCTTTCTACTCGCTGCTTTTCCCTCGTTAATCCCTGCTTTGAAAACATTGAACACCTTTTGAATACTTGAATTTTTATTTTGATAATGATAAAATCTTCCTACCCAAATAGGGCAAGGAAGGAGTTGGCTATTATGACCAAACTTTTGAACGTGCCCTGTTCCTTTAATTGAGGGTCGCAATAATGGATGCCAAAGCATTTCAAACTGGCGTAAAATGTAGCAATCAGTATGGCGTAGTGCCTCAGAGAAGAGGATTAACAAACGCATGAGCGGACACTCGTCAAAATGTTCCACCATACCAGATACTCCCGAAAGTCCGCTAACTAATGGGCTACTAATCTCATTTACTAATCAATAATCGCTGAACTAAAACTGCGTAAGTAGCGGAGTACTTAAAGAAGCATTTGGCGCTATCAAATGTGGTGAAAGCCTGCAAAGTACATAAGGTCAAAAAATTTAGGCAAAAACTGTTAGGAATAGCGCTCCTAGCAGTTTTTTGTTTTTGGGCTTTTCTTAATAAATTTGTCAACCCTTACGCCCAATGCATCACAGATACTTGCATACTCTCCTACCTCACACTTTCTTTTCCCCTGTAAAATTAAGCATAATTGAACTTCTGATACCCCTGATTTCTCAGCGATCACCTTTTGTTTTAGTCCAGACTTATCAATAAAATCTTTCAATGCCATCAAATCTAAAATCATCTTTTTTATCTCATCTCCTTTCGCTCGTGGTATCTATATTTTTATGCTCTATCTGTATGTACTAAGCATTTTGTGATAGTATTGACTTGTTACTCTTAAACTTTTTCATTCGGCTTATGCCAGAAAGGAATTGCAAAGGAATAACTATTATTTGAGGTTGTCTGCAAATCATCTTAATGCGAGGTTACTGATAGGTACGTTACATATAGCGACCTATTTACATTTGTGATCATGCTCTGCGCTGTGATCACACTTGTAAAAAAATTGAAATAATAGCACATTTATTTCAAAACCCTAATTTCACTGCAGACAAACCAACTACCAGAGGCGGCATTTCTAATGCCGCTTCTTTTCTTCCTGGCATAAGCCGAATGAAAAAGTCTGATACTCTGTTGCTCTAGATTGTCATCTACTATCTGTGCTATACTCTCCCCACAGGACGCTGACACGTCCGAGTTTTACGAAGGGAGGTTATGCTATGAATATTTACGATCAACTCGCCATCATTTATGTTGAGAAAAACGCTCAGCCAAATGATGAACCTGAAAAACTACTTGCGATGTATCGCGAAGCGTATGACAAAATAACTCAATGTGACAAGCAACACGATGGAAAATGCTTCTCTTTTGAGTAACTCACTGCTTATCTCTGACATGGCGAATGAATTCTGACTCAATTCATCGCCTGCAGGATAAGTATCTTTCGATTTCTCCGCTAACAGTTCCATCTGTTTGCGGAGGAGTCGCCTTACTGTATTCCGTTTCATCTGCCTCTCTCCTTTCGCTCGTGTTTCTTATGCTATTTGCCGATGCAACTTTAAGTTATATATTATGGCAAAAAAATATTATCAATCGGGATATGGTATAACAATGACAACATTTTTATAGTTGCCAATGATGGTTTTACCTTTCCTTTCTCCCAATTCACGATAGTTTTTTTTGACACCTTCATATGCTTCGCTACATCATCCTGCGTCAAACCCGCATTTACACGCGCTGCTGCTAAACTAATCTGTAATTTTTCCATTCTCTCTTGTTTTTCTCTCTTTCTCCCCGTCATGCCGATAGGTCAGCCACTCATTATTTTTCCTTTGCGATCTTACATAATAAAAACAATGTAAGTCCGCTTAAAATCAACTGTACCAGGTCTAATAAGATATCCATGTTACCACCTCCTCATATTTCCTCTATTGACAATGAGGCATGAAAAAGGTACATTTCTCTATAGGTAGGGGGATTGCTCCCCCTGCCTCCTATAGGATCTCTTTGATCAGTCTTACGACTTCGATCAAGAGATTTATGAGTGCGGTTGCAAGTGCAAACTTTGTGAGGGTCTGCTTGCGACCGCTTTTTTTATCCTTTTTCTTGCTCATCTTCGCTCCTTTCTCTGTGCCGGTTTCCTTGCTACGCCATTATAATAATATAACTTTAAGTTAATGTCAACACTAAAAGTTATATTTTTTCTTTTTTGGTGTTGCATTTATAAAACTTTCTGTTTATAATCCTCTTATAAATATATTAAGAAAGGAGATGCTTCAATGTCGGAAAAAGATTTTAATGAAATCTTTGCCAGCAGACTTAGATTCTATTTAAACAAATATGAAATATCTCAATTAGAATTATCAAAGCGTCTAGGTGTTAGCACAACCACAGTGTATAACTGGTGCAACGCGATAAAAACTCCTCGCATGAGTAAAGTCGATGCAATGTGCGAAATTTTTCATTGTAGACGTTCTGATTTAACAGATGATTTCGGCACAACAAGACCAACGACCGCTTACACTATCAATGTCCTTGGACGTGTGGCTGCCGGCATCCCCATCAATGCCATTGAAGAAATCATTGATACCGAAGAAATTACAGAAGAAATGGCAAAGACCGGAGAATTTTTTGGACTCCGTATATCAGGACACTCCATGGAGCCACGAATCTGTGATGGGGATGTCGTGATCGTGCGCCAGCAGGATGACGCAGAGACCGGTGATGTCGTAATCGTGACTGTCAATGGAGATGAAGCCACCTGCAAACGCTTAAAAAAGTACCACGATGGCATCGAATTGATTGCCAACAATCCATCCTATGATACCCTCTTCTTTGACAATAATGAAATTCTGACAAAACCTGTCCGGATCATTGGCAAGGTTGTAGAGTTGCGTGGGAAGTTTTAATGCGACGTCGCATAGATATCCAACTGTACTATTCTGCTACGATGTTCCTAATTTGAAACTTTTTGTGTCTCATACTGTACCATTAGTTTCAAAAAATAATACAATAATATCACATGAATACTTGACAAGACTCTTGCATATGTTATATTATGTGCACATAGGAAATAGCTGCTGGGCGGCTACAAAAGGGTCTTGGAAATTTTCCAAGGCTCTTTTTGTTTATACATGGAGGTTTTTATGGAAAAGGATCTGATTAAATACTCTACACCAGAAGAACAACTAGAAAAACTTAAGCAACAAGGGCTTATTATTTCTAATGAAAAGACAGCTACAGCCATACTAAAATGTTATGGATATTCAAATCTAATAAAAAGTTATAGAGAACCATATGTATTTTATGAAAATAATACAATTCACTATCGTTCGGGAGTGACTTTTGAACAGATTGTCTCCATTTATGAACTTGATAAAAATATCCGAAACTCTGTTATGGCAGCAATGCAAGACCTAGAAGAACACTTTAAAGAACTTGCTGCTGATGTTGTGGCTCATTCCTTTGGAACAAATCAAAACAATTATCTTAAATACAAAAATTATCAAAATAAGCGTAAGTCAGTTGAGAAATTTAGATTAGGTGCTATTTTAGATGCACTTAAAGAACAATTAAATACTCCAAAAGATCCTATACACTATTATTACAATACGTATGGTATTGTTCCACCATGGATTCTTTTCAAAAGCGTATATTTCAGCACTATGGTTAATTTTATTGACCAATTTAAAACAGATCAGCAAGAAGAATTAATGTATGGTCTTTTAGAATTTGAAAACCTAGACATTTCTGAAGCCCACGCTAGAATGCTAATGATGGACATATTGTTTGTATGTATGGAATTCCGTAATAATGCTGCGCATGGTGGACGAATGTATAATTTTGTTCCTAGAAACAAAATTCGCTCCGGTATAATATTTAATTCAGTTCTTTCTGATTTTAAACCTACATATACTGATCTGATATTATTATTAAAAACACTAAGATATAAAAATCCATATAATCAACTCAACAACACATTGACATCGGAAATAAATCGACATTGTAGATGTTTCCCTCAAGATGTTACTTACCTTGGCAAGTTATTAGGTATAGATATCAAAGCCATAGATATGGTATATCTCTCACCGGTTCAAAACATATATCATATTAACCCTAACTGTAGTGGTATGAAAAATGCTGTACGAGTTGAATTTACCGACGATATTATAAATAACTATAAACCTTGCAAAAAATGTTGTCCAAACATTGATAAATAAAAAGTCCCCGGTGCTACCAACACCGAGGACAAGCCTTTGAATGATACAAAAGCCCTCAACAAGCACATTGTATCATTCGGGGCAGCCATTCGCAAGCGGAACAGACGTTCCATGCTGGCTGTTATTTTTGTACCCATTTTTAAGGAGGATGATACTATGTGGGCTGAAAGTACCAAAAACGGAAAAGTTCGATTTGTCGAACGTTACATGGAGCCTCTGACCGGTCAATACCGCAAGGTTTCTGTGGTTATGGATAAAAATACCGTCGCCGTAAGGAAACAGGCAACAGAGATCTTACAGACCCGCATTGAGGGTGCAATAGCCGCCACTGCTGCATATACGAAGCAGGATAACCTCACACTGCAGGAGTTGGTCGATCTATACCGCGACTACCAAAAGTCGGCTGTCTCTGCATCCACCTACCAGCGCAATTTCTTTGCCACCCAATCCATCCTAAAATTGCTCGGACCATCAACATTAGTAGACCAACTCTCTGCCGGCTATGTCAAAACACAATTCATCAAAAATCATGATGCCCCTGGCACTATCAACGAACGTATCACACGCTTTAAGGCGCTGATCCGCTGGGGCTATGATAACGATTACATATCCGATATCAATTATCTCAAAAAGATCAAGCCTCTGCCCGATAAAGAGGCACGCGAAAAACTAGATCATAAGTTTTTAGAGAAATCCGAACTCTCCACCCTGCTTGATGCCATGCGTGTCAAGCACTGGCACTACCTAACTGCACTCATGGTCCTTTCCGGCTTGCGCGTGGGTGAGGCGCTGGCACTTACCATGAATGACATAGATTTTGCCAATAAGGTAATACACACCACCAAAACATATGATGCCGTAAATCAGACTGTCACAACACCTAAGACCCCGACTTCCAACCGGGATGTATTCATGCAACCGGAGTTAGAAGATCTCTTGCATGAAATTTGTAACGACACCAACCAAAGGAAGAAACTCTGTGGCTTTCGTGGAAATCTTCTCTTCTGCGATAAGAATGGTCAGTATCTGCGATACTATGCCTTCAACAAATATCTGAAAGAAACATCATCATCTGCCCTTGGCAGACCGATCTCAACGCACGTACTCCGGCACACGCATGTTTCCCTGCTTGCAGAGGCTGGTGTGCCACTGGAAACCATCACAAGACGTGTCGGGCATGAGGATAGCGACATAACCAAACGTGTCTATCTTCATGTCACAAATCGCATGATCGAGCGTGACAACGAAATTGTATCTAAAATATCTTTACTATAGGAGGGTTGAACATGGAAGCAAAAACTATCATTATCAATAAAGTTATTATGGAAATGGAAAGCATATTGTCCCAGGATCAATTAGATATGCTCCACAATGTTCTCACGATCACCTTATACGACTGTGAGATCTCTGAGTGCAAGAATGAAATTGTCGAATACGATGATTATGATCGCTTTTTATGTGAACAATACTATGCCACCTTAAAGGTCGAGGGCAAGTCCGAAAAGACCATTGAGCGATACATGGATCAATTACGCTTGATGATGGAATATATGCAAAAGCCGCTCAAGGATATTGACTCAAAGGACATTTTATATTATCTTGCATCTTATCAGAAACAACGTGGCATAGCCAACAGTACACTGGATGGTATGCGCCGGTGTATCTCCGCATTTTATTCCTGGGCAGAATTTGCCGGATACATAGAGAAGTCACCGGCACGTCGGATCAAGCAGATTAAGTTCCAAGTGACCAAGGAGCCTGCTCTCACTTCCGGTCAGATTGAAAAAGCCATGATAAACTGCAAATCCACGCGCGACAAAGCAATTATCTCTTTTATGTATGAAACTGGAGCGCGGGTCTCTGAGGTTGCCGGGGTACAATTATCAGATATAGATTTCAATGAACACACCGTACTTTTACACGGCAAAGGTGGCAAGGATCGCATATCTATGTTCACGGACAAGTCCGCGATGTATCTGGAAGAATATCTTACCCACCGCGATTTGTCGGTAAATGCCCTGTTTGAGTCCAAGAATAAAGGCAGCGCCCTTAGTGCCGCCGGTATCCGTAGCATGATCCACAATGTAGGTGTCCGGTCTGGGATCACCAGATTGCATCCGCATCGGTTCCGCGTCAGCCGGATCACGCATCTTGTCGATCGAGGCATGCCATTACAGGACGTGCAAGAATTAGCCGGACATACTTCCATCAATACCACGCGGAGTTACTATCGAAACACTCTGGAGAATGTAAAGCACTCATACCTAAAAGCGGCGCAATAATCGTGGGGCAAAAATGGGGCAAAATGGGGCAAAAAAGAGGGCTTTTCTTGAGACAGTTTGAGACACCAAAAAGCCCCGAAGCCCTTTATTTTCAAGGTTTCGAGGCTTTTTTCATACATACGTCTCATATGCTGTTAATGCCGGCGGTGGGACTTGAACCCACACGAAGTTGCCCCCGCAAGATTTTGAGTCTTGTGCGTCTGCCAATTCCGCCACACCGGCTCGTTGATACTATGGCTATGCGCCATCAACGAATAATAGTTTATATCAACATGATAAGATTGTCAATCTCTTTTTTCATCTTTTTCAGTCTTTTTAAACAAGTCCCTTGATGATATCGAAGCAGTCAAAAGTTGCGAAATAATCCTTCGGTGTCTCTGCACGACGAATCAACTGGTAAGAACCATCCTCCTTCAAAAGCACCTCAGCAGACTTTAACTTACCATTGTAATTATATCCCATCGCGAAGCCATGTGCTCCCGTGTCATGGATATAGAGATAATCCCCCATCTCCACCTGTGGCAGCATACGATCAATGGCAAACTTGTCGTTGTTCTCGCAAAGAGAACCTGTCACATCATACTTGTGGTCACATGGTGCATCTTCCTTGCCCAGAACTGTGATGTGGTGATATGCGCCATACATTGCCGGACGCATCAGATTGACCGCACAGGCATCCACGCCGATGTACTCCTTATAGGTATGCTTCTCATGAATTGCCTTTGTTACCAGCGCTCCATACGGTCCCATCATGAAACGTCCCATCTCTGTGTAGATGGCGACATCTGTAAGACCAGCCGGTACTAAGACTTCATCATAGACACGATGTACGCCCTCACCGATCACGCGGATATCATTCGGTATCTGATCCGGTCTATAGGCAATCCCCACGCCACCGGAAAGATTGATAAAGGAAATCTCAATACCGGTCTTTTCTTTCAACTCGACTACAAGTTCAAACAAAGTCTTTGCCAAAGCCGGGTAATAATCATTCGTCACGGTATTGCTTACCAAAAAGGCATGCAGGCCAAAACGCTTTGCACCTTTATCACGCAGGATCTGGTATCCCTCGAAAAGCTGCTCTTTAGTCATGCCATACTTGGCATCCCCCGGATTATCCATGATCCCATTAGAAATCTCATAGACACCGCCCGGATTGTAACGCAAACTGATCGTCTCCGGAATGTGTCCGATCGTATCCTCTAAATACTGAATATGGGTAAAATCATCCAGATTGATGGTCGCACCAATCTCATCGGCATAGACAAACTCCTCTGCCGGTGTATCATTGGAAGAAAACATGATCTCTTCCCCGGAAAATCCCAATTCTTTGCTGAGCATGAGTTCTGTCAGGGAAGAACAGTCTGTCCCACATCCATACTCCTGCAAGATCTTGATCAGAAAAGGATTCGGATTGGCTTTCACTGCAAAATATTCACGAAATCCCGGATTCCATGCAAAAGCCTCTTTTACTGCCTGCGCATTGGCACGAATTCCCTTTTCATCATACAAATGAAACGGGGTCGGAATACTTTTCACGATCTCTTCTACTTTTTCTTTTGTTACAAAAGGTGTTTTAGCCATGTCGATCTCCTTCATCTATTCTGTATAAATATGCATTTTGGGTCCGAGAAAATAATAGCATGAATTCCGGGCAGTGTCAAAATTATTTACAAATCTGATGTCGAATTTTAGTACACTTTTGCCAATGCACCAATGGTCGCAAAGAGCGTACTGACCACAACAAGGATCTGAAATGGTAAAGTGCCCCAAACACCGCAGATCGGCGCATTCTTTTCCCTTCTTCTGGAACGGTTGTAGGAAATGATGATACCCACGCCTGTCAATACCTGTACCACACTTGCCAAACGGGTAAAGCCTACAAAACTGGATACGCCCACCAGTGCGATCAAAAGACACGGCACACTGGATACCAGCCATGAGACCTTGACATTCCACTTGGTCTGCTCATGCACGATGTCACGCAGATTTAAGGTATTTGCCCAGAAAGACGTAGACAAAGCCAAAAGGGAGAAGATATAACCGATGATGCTGACCCAGCCGCCCAGATGTGCGGACAGATCCACCAATGCTCCGTTTTCCGAAATATCCGATCCAGCCCCCAGCAATGTCATAAAGGTGATCAAAAGGATCAAGCCCGTATTGATCCCTGTTCCTGCCGCGATGGCTCCACGGATCCGTTTGATATCGCCCTGCAATCCCTTTACCACCTGTGGCACCGACATCACGGCTGACAGGGAGAAGGAGATCATACTGTAAAGTGCGACCAGATTGGTCGTCGCAATAAACTTGGTCGGCAGTGGGCTGATCTCGGAAACCAGCGTTGCCACGAACAAAATGCCGATAACCGCCACCATGGAACTGACGGAGATCTTTTCACAGATACCGACCAGTTTCATGCCAAAGTAGATCACACTGGCAGCCAGTATGTAATAAAGGATCATGCCTGCCCAGTTAGGCAGACCGAACCATGCATGAAATACGGCTGCTGCTCCTGCAATAAAACCACTGACATTGAGGACAACGGACAATCCCAAAAGTCCGAATGCCACCCATGTAGCAAATTTCTTGAAACGTCCAACAAACAGTTCGTTTTCAAAACATTTGATAAACTGCGCGCCCCCATTATTATAGGAAAGTTCTGCGATCATATAATGCATGATCAGATTGATCAGATATGCCACTGCAACGATCCAGAGCATATCCTTCCAGTCATTTCTGGACGCCAAAAAAGGAACCGACAAAATGCCGGATCCCACGCCATGTCCGACGATAATACTGGTCGCCTCAAAAAAGGTCAGTCTCGCCTCTGTCTTAATTTCTTTTGTCATAATACCCCACCTCTCATTTTGTACCTTTCTTTGTACATTATAGTAAAAAGAATACCATCCGGCAGGGGTATTTACAACCTTAAAGTTCGACCGTAAATGTGCTCCCTTTTCCCGGCTCACTCTCCACTGAAATCTTGGCATCCAAAAGTTCCACAACACGTTTTACCATGGCAAGTCCCAGTCCATTTCCCTTGGAAGTATGCGAAGTATCTCCCTGATAAAACTTATCAAAAATACGGCAGACAACCTCCTCGCTCATGCCACAACCATTATCCTTCACAGAAACCAGGACACCATTTTCTCCATATTTTTTCATTGAAATATCGATCGTGCCGCCTTCTTGTGTATATTTGATGGCATTGCTTAACAGGTTGTTCCACACGATAGATAAGAGGCTCTCATCGCTTACAATATAAACTCCCTCGTCCAGATCAATATTGACCTCTAATTCTTTCTCATCAAAAGGTTCATCGAAAGCGATAATGCACTCTGCCAGTTGTTCATCCAGACAGAAACGTTCCTTCTCAACGATGGCCTGACCCTCCATCTTATTCAAGCGCAAAATATTCTGAACAAGACCGGACAGACGCTCCGATGACTCCACGATCGTATGAATGTACTCCTTTTTTTCTTGCTCCGTCAAATGTTGACTCTCTAACATCTGGGCATAATTCTGTATGATGGCGATCGGTGTCTTGATCTCATGCGATACATTCGCGATAAAATCACTCTTTAAGGTCTCATTGGCGGCAAGTTCTGTCACCATGGTATTAAAATCTTCGATCAGGACTTCCATCTCATCCCGTTTGCCATCTCCACGCTGTGGCAGAATACGAACCGTAAAATCTCCGCCAGCCACACGCCTGGCTGCACCGCGCAACTCCTGTATAGGCTCTGAAAAGGTCATACGATAGTTGATCTTGGTGCAGAGCATAGAAACTGCGGCCAAGAATATGGTATTTAAGATCAATGCCACATAAATGCCCCAATTTCCCAGCGTGGAAAGGGCATGGTTCTGATACAGACCAATGCCGGCAGAAACACATACTGTCTGCACCACAAAGACCATGAAAAACTCTCTCCAGATCGGACGCTTGGCATCAATGCGCAGATCTTTCGGTTCCTCGTAACTAATCTTCACTATGTATCACCGCCTTATAGCCTAGTCCGCGCACCGTCAGGATCTCCACTTCCTTAACAGTAGAGATCTTGTCACGGAGTTTTGTAATGGAAACGTCTACCGTTCTCGGATTACTCTCACTGTCAAAGCCCCAGAACTCATCCATCAACTGCATACGGGTAAAGGTCTTTTTGGGATAGGAAAGCATTTTAAAGAGAATCTGGAATTCCTTTACCGTAAGCGGAAGTTCCTCTCCCTCGTAATAAGCCATAGTCTCTTCTTCCTTTAGAACCAGATTGCCCGCCTGCAACTGCTTCTCGGTCGCAATATCCGCTCTGCGAAGCAAGGCTTCCACGCGCATCACAAGTTCCACCAGATCGATCGGTTTTACCATATAATCATCAATACCGATATCATATCCTTTTTTCTTGGAGGCAATATCATCTTTTGCTGTCATGAAAAGGATGGGCATCTTGTCATCAAAAGACCGCACTTCTCTGGCAAACTCATAGCCATCCATCTGCGGCATCATAATGTCAGAAACAATCATATCAACTTTGGTCTTCTCCATGATATCAAAGGCCTGAATTGGATTTTCCGCACGCTTTACCTCAAATCCTTCCTCACCTAATTTTTTGCTCACGATAAAATTTAATTTTGTATCATCTTCTACAACAAGTATGGTAATCATGTATCTTATCCTCCTTAGTTTCCGAGAATCCGGTCAGCCTTTTCACAGGCTTCATATATTTTGTCATACAAAGCGTTTTCCTCTGCCGCATAATCGTCTTTGTGCCGATCCGATTCCCAGTTGTAAACAACCATCGCCATGGCACAGACAATAAACCCTATGATTTCAAAAATGGTAAACAGTATCATGTGTCGGTAGGATATCGCGATGACCGATGCGATCAGCCAGCCGGCACCAATCAATCCAGTCATAATTGCGAACATCACCGGTGTCAGACTCTTTTTCTGCTCATATTCCTCAATCGCCATAAGCGCATCCTCCATCTTGCGTTGCTCTGCCATCAGCCGGTTACGCTCACGCACATTGCGCGATCTGCGCATATGGATGCACTCATCTTTTCCTCTTGTATTTCCCATTACTTCCCAACCAAAGGCTTCGTAGGACTCCCTGCATAGACCCGCAAGGCTTTTTAAGATGGTCACATTAACATATTCGTATTTTGTAAAATCTTTTTCCATGCGTTTCCCTCTTCTCTCCCCATATCTGCCATACTAGTATAGTTTTGTTAATAATACATTAAAGACTAGGCTATGCCAAGCAATTTCTTGGCGCGTTCTAGCTGCTCCTTTGTCGGTGGTTCGACATCTTCCAGACCGTAAGACAGTCCCAGTTCCTTCCATTTGAATACGCCAAGTGTATGATATGGCAATATTTCCACGCGGTCTACCGTTTTTAAGGAAGCCACAAAATCCCGTAATGCCAAAAGATCCTCTTCCTGATCCGTCACACCCGGCACAAGGACATGACGGATCCACATTACCTTCCCATGGTCAGATAAATATCTTGCCATCTCTAAAATATTAGCGTTATCCTGTCCGGTCAATTCTCTGTGTCTTTTTGCATCCATCTCCTTGATGTCCAGCATGACAAGGTCGGTCACTTCCATCAATTTCTCAAACTTTGAAAAGAAGGGTTCTTCTGTCGTAAAAGGATTCCCGGATGTATCAAGGCAGGTGTGGATACCCTCTTTTTTTGCCAGTGTAAATAATTCCAGTAGAAAATCAATCTGTAAAAGGGCTTCCCCACCACTAACCGTAATGCCACCATTCTTTTTCCAATATGCTTTGTAGCGTTTTGCCTTTTCGAGCACATCTTTCGCCCGCTGCCAGTTTTCCCCCTCTTTGGGCGCATCCATACTGCCACAGGCTTTTGCCCAGGTATCCGGATTGTGGCAATATTTGCACCGCATCTGACAGCCTTTCAAAAAGACGATATAGCGCACGCCCGGACCGTCTGCCGAGCCAAAACTTTCCACGGAATGAATGTTTCCCAAAATTTCTTTTTCCATATTTTCACCTTTTTCTAAGAAAGCCGCGAGATATGAGATCCCGCGGCCTGCTTCTACCTAGACTTTACTTTTATCCTTTTCAAAGGATGAATGTTACATATGATCGTGGCAAGTTCTTGCGATCACATCCATCTGCTGTTCCTTGGTCAGGTCGATAAACTTGACTGCATAACCGGATACACGGATGGTAAAGTTTGCGTACTCTTCCTTCTCCGGATGTTCCATCGCATCGATCAGTTTTTCCTTGCCAAAGACATTGACATTCAGATGATGTGCTCCCTGATCGAAGTAGCCGTCCATAACCTGTACCAGATTATCCACACGCTCCTCCTCGGCATTGCCAAGTGCTCCCGGATTGATGGTCTGGGTATTGGAAATACCGTCCAGCGCCCACTCATATGGGAGTTTGGTCAGAGAGTTCAAAGATGCCAGCAGACCGTTCTGCTCTGCTCCGTAACTTGGATTTGCTCCCGGAGAAAGCGGCTCGCCCGCCTTACGTCCATCCGGCATAGATCCGGTTGCCTTACCATAGACCACATTGGACGTGATGGTAAGAATGGATGTGGTCGGGATACTTCTGCGGTAGGTATGATGTCTCTTGATCTTATCCATAAAGGTTTTTAAGAGCCATACACCGATCTCATCGGCTCTGTCATCATCATTACCGTATCTTGGGAAATCGCCCTCGATCTCGTAATCTTTTGCAAGACCATTTTCATCACGAATGACCTTGACCTTAGCATACTTGATCGCGGACAAAGAATCAATCACATGTGAAAATCCTGCAATACCGGTTGCAAAAGTACGTTCCAAATTGGTATCCATGAGTGCCAGTTCGGCTGACTCATAGTAATATTTATCATGCATGTACTGGATCAGGTTCAGTGTATTGACATAGAGATCTGCCAGCCATTCCATCATGTCGTCATAGCGTTCCATGACCTCATCATAATCCAGATACTCTGATGTGATCGGACGATACTTTGGTCCGACCTGATCGCCGGTCTTTTCATCCACACCGCCATTGATGGCATAAAGCAGACATTTTGCAAGGTTGGCTCTGGCTCCAAAGAACTGCATTTCCTTACCGGTACGTGTTGCAGAAACACAGCAGCAGATGGCATAATCATCGCCCCATTCCGGCTTCATGGCATCGTCATTTTCATACTGGACAGAACTTGTCGCAATGGAGATCTTGGATGCGTATTTCTTGAAGTTCTCCGGCAGTCTGGAAGAATACAATACTGTCAGGTTTGGCTCCGGTGCCGGTCCCATGTTCTCTAAGGTATGCAGGAAACGATAGTCTGTCTTTGTCACCATAGATCTGCCGTCTACACCCGTTCCTGCCACGTCCAGTGTTGCCCATACCGGATCCCCGGAGAACAACTGGTTGTAAGATGGGATTCTGGCAAACTTGACCATACGCAGTTTCATGGTAAAGTGATCGACCAGTTCCTGTACTTCTTCTTCTGTGATGATGCCCTTATCCAGATCTCTCTGGAAATAAATATCAAGGAAGGTAGAGACACGTCCTACAGACATGGCTGCACCATTCTGGGTCTTGATGGCTGCCAGATAACCAAAGTAAAGCCACTGGATCGCCTCTTTTGCATCCTTTGCCGGTCTGGAAATGTCATAGCCGTAAATGGCTGCCATCTCTTTCATGCCTTCCAGTGCACGGATCTGCTCCGCGACCTCCTCGCGCAGACGGATGACTTCGCCCTTCATGCTGCCACTGCCGCATTTTGCCTTGTCTTCCTTTTTCTCCTCGATCAAAAAGTCGATACCGTAAAGCGCCACTCTACGATAATCGCCGACGATACGTCCGCGTCCATAAGTATCCGGCAGACCGGTCATGATCTTATTGTGGCGGGCCTTTAACATTTCCGGTGTATATGCGTCAAACACAGCAGTATTATGTGTCTTGTGATACTTGGTAAAGATTTCCTTTAACAAAGGATCTACTTCATAACCATAAGTCTCGCATGCCTGCACCGCCATCTTGATACCGCCATATGGCATAAAAGCACGTTTGAGTGGTTTATCTGTCTGAAGACCAACGACCTTTTCCAGATCCTTGAGGTCTTCATCAATGTATCCCGGACCATAAGCGGTCAGACCTGAAACCACCTTGGTCTCCATATCAAGCACGCCGCCCTTGGCACGTTCTTCTTTTTGCAATTTCTGAAGTGCATCCCATAAACGGTTGGTCGACTCTGTCGGACCTGTCAAAAAGTCCTCATTGCCTTCGTACGGTGTGTAGTTATCCTGGATGAACTGGCGGACATTGATCTCTTCCTTCCAAAGTCGTCCATCAAATCCGTCCCATTCCTTCATTTCTACCATTGTGTTTGCCTCCTATTCTAGTAAACAATTCGTTCCTTATAACTTGAGTTAGGCTTTTCTAACTCTCGTTAATTTTATAACAAGATTTTGAAAAAAGTGCAAGTTTTTATTTAGATACAATCTTTGCACATGTTTTTCATCTTGGCGCGTTTTTCATTATACAGGAAGTGCAGCACAATATCTAGTGGTTTTTATAAATTTATAACTACAATTTATGGTATTTTTTCAATCACATACCAAGTGACGTCATAAACCAGTAGATCAAACCAAGGATCCAGGACGAAAAAATCCCATACAGGATCACCGGTCCGGCGATCTGAAAGATCCTGGCACCGACACCAAAGACATGTCCTTCAACCTTAAAACCATGGGCGGTAGCCGCTACACTGTTGGCAAAGCCCGTGATGGGAACCAATGCTCCCGCACCGCCAAAACTGGCAATGACCGGGTAAATCCCCGTGCCTGTCAAAAGGGCACTTAGGAATACAAGGGTCAGACTGCAATAACTTGCCGCCGTCTGATCGTCCAAGCCATATTTTTTTCCTATGTTGATAATGCACTGCCCCAAAAGGCAGATCAGTCCGCCGACCAAAAAAGCTTTTGCCATGCGCAGCCAAAGATTTGCCTTTGGCGTCACACTCTCCACATAGTCATTATAAGTCTCATTGATCTGCTCTTTTTCTTCCTGTTTCATTCTCTTATCACCTCATTTTTATGAACTTACATATGAAAAAATAAAATACCAGAGGCTGCCTGCCAGCTTTCCCAGAGCAATGGCAAGGATGGCAAAAGACAGCCCTATTTGCAGTTTTACCCTGCGAAAGAGTATGGGAAACATATTTAAGATCTCTGCCAGCGCCATTGCCTGACAGCCTACATAAATACCGGCACAGATGCCGATCAAAACCAATGCCAGCAGTCCCAGCCCTTTTGCAAAAACTCTCCCGGCTATCCCCTGGCAAAAGGAGAAAAGCACAGGGCTCGGTTCAAAAACCGATAAAAGGCAACCGCTCAGGCTTCCTAAGATGATGACATTCTCCCAATGCATGGTATCTTTCGCCAGTTGCAGCCTTGCGATCATACGCGAGACAAACCCCAAGGTCGTGAGCAGGGCAATCACACCGGCTGCCGTTGCGCCTCCAAAGATCAGCCCTGCGACAATGATGACCGTCCTTTTAAGAAACATCCAGATTTTCTCCTCTCCTTGCCCCATTTTCTATGATCGCAGTATCTACATCCTTCTCATACTTGCGCATTTCCACCTGGATCGGTGTCGGATCATGAGTCAATTTCTTCTTGCCAAAATGGTTATAAAAGAATAAGATTCCCACCGCAAGTCCGATCGAATATGCAATCTCCAGCGGACTGACCGCAGGCTTTTTGCTTCCCATGACCTGCAAATAAAAACGGTCAAAGAGTTCCGTGATACTGATATCGTTGTGAAATGCCATGATGGCAAAGGCTGCTCCGACAAAGAGCAGTACGCAAAGGAATCCCGTCTTTGCCACTTGCATAAAGGTCTCCGGCTCCTTGCTCCGATACTCCATGATGACATCGGTTTCGCCCAGACTCACCACAGTCAGTTTAGGATAAAGGCTGTGGATCTCCTCGACCACCTTGGTAATGGATACAGGCATATTGCCCGGATGTTTGAAATGGTAAACGGCATGTGCCTTTACCCTCGCTAATATATCACTGTTACTGCACTCTATCCCGCCCAGATCCTTGATGTAAAAATCCGCTTCATAGCGCAGGGCAGACCGGTCTAATTTGATATAGAGGGTCTCGTTGTTTCCATCATATCCCATCTTGCCATCATTCCTTTCCTTTTCTAACTATTGTTTCCAGTTTTTCCGGCTCTATGCATTTTTTACAAAAGAAAAAGACCTGTCAGACTGACAGGTCTAAAGCCATTTGGGACACTCCTTGTGGCAAAAGGAACGTCTCTTACTTATTCCTTACTTATTCCTTACTTATTCCTTACTTATTCTTTCCATAAAAATAGGTTGCAAAATAGATCACAGATGCCACGATCACGATCATAGGTCCGGTCGCCACATTGGTAAAATAAGAAATGACCAATCCCACGATTCCGGAAAAGAGACTAAAGATCACGGCATAGAGGTGATATTCCTGCATGTTTTCCGATATATTCCGGCTGGATGCCGCTGGCAGGATCAAAAGGGCATTGATGAGCAAAATACCGATCCACTTGATCGACAATGTCACAATGAGCGCAATGATAATAGCAAAGATATCCTCCACCAGACGCACGGAAATATTGCGGCTCTTCGCCAAGGATGCATGGATGCTGATAGCATTCAACTTGTTGATGGCAAAGCACCAGAATACCAGAGTCACCGCAAAGATCAGGATCAGATAGATGATCTCCCGCGTAGAAATGCTCAGGATATCTCCCACCAAAATAGCGGAATACTTGCTAAAATTGCCCCCCTTAGATAGGATTGCCAGACCGATCGCCGTACTGCAACTGGCAAAAACAGAAATGATGGTATCGGTCGCCGCCAGATTTTTACGGTTGATCTGATTGAGCAGAAAGGCAAATACAATGGCAAACAGCACCATGGACAGATTGGTGTCACTGATACCGCAGACCACGCCGATCGCAATACCGGTCAGGGCAGAATGTCCCAGTGCATCCGAAAAATACGCCATCTTTTTATGGACGATCATAGTGCCCAAGATACCTAAAAGCGGTGTAATGATCAGGATGGCAAGAAAGGCACGACGCATAAAATCATATTGGAATAACTCTGTAAAATAACCTGTCATTATGCTTCCTCCTTCTTTCCTTTATAGCCAGCCTCATAAGGGGCTTCTTTCGCTTCCACCTTGCGCACATGTCCTACATTGTTGCCATAGGCATAGGTCGCATCACCAAAGACGCGATGAAATGCCTGGCTTTCATAGACTTCCTTGGGATTGCCGTCTGCCGTGACGGTCTTATCGATCAGTACGACCTTATCGGCATACTTTGCCACATAGTCCAGATCATGTGAGATAATGATGATCGCCATATCGTAATTTTTGCGCAGGTAATCCATCTTTTCATAGAAAAGATCCATACCGTTTTTGTCAATACCGGACACCGGCTCGTCCAAAAGCAAAAGATTTGGCTCGTCCATGACCGCAAGCGATAGTAAGACACGCTGCAATTCTCCACCGGAAAGTTTGCCGATCGGCTGGTCGATCAGATGGTCTGCCTCAAACTCTGCCAAGGCTTCCTTGATCTCCTGATATAACTTTTTGTTCTTCAAAAAGACCGGATAATCATAGCGGAAACTCGTGATCAGATCATATACATTCATGGGCGTATTTGGCTCTAAATTCAGTGACTGCGGCACATACCCGATCTTCATTTTTTTCATTTTTCCATTTTCGGTATCGGAAAAAGTAATACTTCCCGTATGGGGAATGTCCCCTAAGATCGCCTTGAGCAGGGTAGACTTTCCCGCACCATTTCGTCCGATGAGCGCCGTCAGGCTGCCACAGTGGATATGCAAATTGATGTGTTCCAACACGACCTGATCGCCAAAGGACACGCCGATATCTTTCATCTTGATACAGTGAAAACCACATGGTTTTTTGATCTTATGCATAAATACTATCTCCTATCTCGCAGCAAAAGCCATCTGTATGGCATCCAAATTTTCCTGCATGTGCTCTATATAACTGTCCTTATCATAGTCTCCCCTGACCAGGGTCTCTACATAGACGGTATTGGCTGCGGTCTCTGCCTCCACCATATCGCCCATCTCCTTGCCATAGACATCATCCGCAAGAACGACCCGGATACGGTCTCCTGCAATGGCAGACATGACATCCGATACCTCGCCCGCACTGATCTGACGTTCCTCGTCCAGATCCAGGACATAGGATACTTCCAGCCCCAGATCCCTTGCCAGATATTCATAGGCTTCCTGAAAAAGGACCACAGACCGTCCCTTGGTATATTGTGTCATTTCTTCTTCCTGCTTTTCCAGCGCCTGTAATTTTTTCTGGTATGCCTTGGCATTTTTTGCATATGCCTTGCTATGGTCTGCGTCCGCTGCCGCCAGCCCCTCTGCAATATTGTCTACCTGCTTTTCATGCAGGGCAACGCTCATCCATGCGTGGGCATTGTCCTCGATCAGATCCAGTCCCTGACTCGCATTGATGATGGTCAGATTCGGACATGCCTTTGCCACATCGGTAAGAAAGTTTTCGATACCGCCACCATTAACGATAAAAACATCCGCCGTCTGCAAAAGTTTCATGTCTTCCGGTGTCAGTTGGTAATCATGCAGGCAGCCGGTCTGCGGCTCGCTCAGATTTTCCAAATGTATGCCTTCCACGCCATCACAGACATTTAAGGCTGCGATATACATAGGGTAAAAGGATGTGACCACGGTCAGATCCTCTGCCTTAGCATTTTTTTCCTGTTTCTGATAAATAAAAAAAGTACAGCCAAATGCCACCACAAAAATGGCGGCAAGCAGCGTACTCACAAATAATCCTTTATGCCTCTTCTTCATTCTCAATCACCTGATCCATAAAATCCCAGATTATATCTCTTCCCTGTTTTGTCTCCGCAGAAAATGGAACGATAATGGTCTCTTTATCCGCGCCCAATCCCTGACGGATGATCTTGATCTGTTTATCAATCTGGCTTCGTTTGATCTTGTCCAACTTGGTTGCAATGACGATCGGATCATATCCTACATATGCCATCCACTCAAACATCTGCTTGTCATTGGCAGACGGTGCATGCCGGATATCGACCAGAAGAAAGACCGCACGCAGTTTTTCTGAAGTGTTCAGATAGCGCTCGATCATCTGCCCCCATGCCTCCCGTTCTTTTTCGGAAGCCTTGGCATAGCCATAACCCGGCAGATCTACCAGATAGATTTCTTTATTGATATTGTAAAAATTGATCGTCTGTGTCTTGCCCGGCTGTGCCGATGTCCGCGCCAATGACTTACGCATCATCAGCGCATTGATCAGTGACGATTTGCCGACATTGGATTTGCCCGCAAATGCCACTTCCGGCAGTTTATTGTCCGGAAGCATACTCGTCACGCCACAGACCGTCTCCAGTTCCACATTCTTAATGACCATTATGCACTCTTCTCCTGCTCTTCTCCGATGGCTGTAATGCTTCCGCTTTTGTCCTCCAAGAGGAGATTTTCATCCACCATCTCTTTGGTAACATGCACGCTTGTGATCGTCTTATCGGATGGTACTTCGTACATGGAATCCATCATGACGTTCTCCAAGATCGCACGCAATCCTCTCGCACCTGTCTTACGCTCGATGGACTTTCTGGCAACCTCAACCAGGGCATCATGATCGAAAGCCAAGTCCACATCATCCATCTTAAAAAGTGCCTGATACTGCTTGACCAGACTGTTCTTCGGCTCGGTCAGGACACGCACCATATCTTCCTCTGTCAGTTCCTGTAAGGAAACATTGATCGGCACACGTCCGATAAACTCAGGGATCAAACCAAACTTGATGAAATCCTGCGGCAATACCTGCTTTAAGAGCGTAGAAAGGTCATCCTGATTGCGCTCCTTGGTCTCTGACTGGAAACCAATGACATTGCTGTCCAATCGCTCAGAAATGATCTTGTCCAGACCTTCAAAAGCCCCACCACAGATAAAGAGGATATTCTTGGTGTCGATGGAGATCAACTCCTGCTGCGGATGCTTGCGTCCACCCTTTGGCGGCACGCTGGCAACCGTACCCTCGATCAACTTGAGGAGTGCCTGCTGCACACCTTCACCGGAGACATCTCTGGTAATGGAAACATTTTCGGATTTCTTGGTGATCTTATCGATCTCATCAATATAGACAATGCCCATCTCGGCTGCCTGGATATCAAAATCTGCTGCCTGGATCAACTTGAGCAGGATGTTCTCTACATCTTCACCTACATAACCTGCCTCTGTCAGTGTCGTAGCATCTGCGATGGCAAACGGTACGCCAAGGACACGGGCAAGTGTCTGTGCCAACAATGTCTTTCCGCTACCGGTCGGTCCCAACATGAGGACATTGCTCTTTTGCAATTCCACATCAATGTCCTGTCCGGATGTGATACGCTTGTAATGATTATACACTGCGACGGAAAGTACCTTTTTTGCCTCATCCTGACCGATGACATAATCATCCAGAAAGGCTTTGAGTTCCTGTGGAGTCAAAAGATTGATCTCAAATTCCTCATTTGCCTTTCTTTTAGCGTCTGAATGTTTTCCTTCCTGCTCCGGCTCATCATACTCCGGCATCAGTCCCTTTTCCATTAAATCTTCTTCTATGATCTCTGTACAGATGTCTACACATTCATCGCAGATAAACGCCCCATTGGGTCCTGCGATCAACTTGTGTACCTGATTTTGTGTTTTGCCACAAAAGGAACATCTGACCATCTTATCGTCATTCATTCTTCCTGCCATTTTACTTCTCTCATTTCCTTATGATATGCACATTGAGGGTATCCCATATGGGGTACCCTCTTATGCATTACTCTTTCTTTGTGATGATTCCATCGATCAAGCCATAATCTAGGGCTTCATCTGCGCTCATCCAATGATCTCTTTCTGTGTCTGCTGCCACAACTTCGTATGGCTTTCCTGTGTTGTCTGCTAACATCTGATTCAACTTTTTCTTTGTCTTTAAGATGTTCTCTGCAGCGATCTGGATCTCTGTTGCCTGACCCTTGGCACCACCGGATGGCTGGTGAATCATGACTTCCGCATTTGGAAGTGCAAAACGTTTGCCCTTGGCACCACCGGCTAAGAGGAATGCTCCCATACTTGCCGCCATACCAATACAAATCGTTGATACATCACACTTGATATACTGCATGGTGTCATAGATGGCCATGCCCGCAGTCACCATTCCGCCCGGGGAATTGATGTAAAGATGGATGTCCTTGCTCGGGTCTTCTGACTCCAAGAACAATAACTGTGCAACTACAAGACTTGCAGTTGTCTCGTTTACTTCCTCCCCAAGAAAGATAATTCTATCTTTCAGCAATCTGGAATAGATATCGTAGGAACGTTCTCCCCTACTATTCTGCTCAATGACATAAGGTATTGTTGCCATATTATGAACCTCTCTTTCCTGACCTTATTACGTCTGATTACTCAGCGTCTTTTGTCTCATCAGCCTTCTTAGTTGTCTTCTTCGCTGTTGTCTTTTTTGCGGTAGTCTTCTTTGCCGGCTCTTTCTCTTCGTCAGCGGCTGCCTTCTTTGTGGTTCTCTTTGCTCTTTCCTTGACATTCTCCATGATGAAGTCTGCTGCCTTCTGGATAGCGATATCCTTCTTCATAGATTCTCTCTCAGCATCCTGGATGTATTCCTTAACCTTATCAACTTCCATGCCGTATGCTGCTGCCATCTTTTCGATCTCAGCATCTACATCAGCATCGGTAACTTCAAGATTTTCGTCCTTAGCGATCTGCTCTAATACGAGTGAAGACTGGATTCTCTTAACAGCATCCGGGCGAACCTGCTCCTTGAACTTATCCATGGTCATGCCGGTAAACTGCATATACTGCTCCATAGAAAGTCCCTGCTGCATCATGTTATTTGCAAAATCATTGATCATGCTGTTAACCTGATTGTCGATCATTGCTTCTGGAATGTCCATCTTAGCATCATCGATGATCTTTTCGATTGCTTCATCTTCCTTTGTACGATGTGCATCTGCTTCCTTGCGCTCTGTCAGTTTCTTCTTGACATCTTCCTTGTACTCAGCAAGAGTATCGAACTCAGATACATCCTGTGCGAACTCATCATCAAGTTCCGGTAGTTCCTTAGCCTTTACTTCATGGATCTTAACCTTGAATACTGCTGGCTTGCCGGCAAGTTCCTCTGCCTGATACTGCTCTGGGAATGTAACATTTACTTCTACGTCGTCTCCGGCAACCTTGCCTACTAACTGATCTTCAAAGGTATCAATGAACGAATGAGATCCGATCTCTAAGTCGTAGTTCTCGCCCTTTCCGCCTTCAAATGCTACATCATCTACAAATCCTTCAAAATCGATCACTGCGGTATCGCCATTCTCGATCGGACGCTCTACAGAAACAGTTCTTGCGTTGTTGTTTCTCTGTGTCTCGACCTCTGCGTCTACTTCTTCATCAGAAACGCTTGTGTCGATCTTGGTAACGGTAACACCCTTATACTTGCCAAGTGTAACTTCCGGCTTAACAGCAACTTCTGCTGTATAGATAAATGGCTTGCCCTTCTCTAACTGTACGACATCGATAGATGGCTGTGAAACGATCTCAAGACCGCTCTCGTCATATGCCTCAGGATATGTCTCCTGTAAAAGGATGTTGGCTGCATCTTCGTAGAATACTTCTACGCCATACATCTTCTCAACCATGGCTCTCGGAACCTTGCCCTTACGGAATCCCGGCATAGAGATGCTCTTCTTCTGCTTGTTGTATGCAGCGTCAAGTGCCTTCTCTAAACGCTCAGCCTCAATCTCAACTGTGAGTTTTGCCATATTCTTCTCTAATGTTTCAACCTGTACACTCATTTAATTCATTTCCTCCTTAAAATTGTAACTCATGTACTAATCACCTATAATAGAACCTCTATTATAAAAAGGACATTCAGCCCTTGTGCAGTCATTGGGATATTATATCACACCATATTTTAAATAGCAATAAGGAAAACCAATGAAAAATAGGGGCTTTTCAAGGCATCCAGACCTTGAAAAACCCCATTTATTTTTCCTGTCAAAAATTATGCTTGTGTTTGATTTGCCGGGTTGCGGGAACTGTCTTTCCACAGCCGTTCTGCGGTCGGTGTCCAGTTCTTTGCGTAGTCCTCACATTTAGCACATAGATGCTCTACCGTCTCCGGTGACTGCAAGTCTGTGGAACGTGCCCCTGTGGCTTCTACCATCTTTTGCAGAGCCTCCGGGTTTTCCAACATCGGACATGGGCGCAGATGGTTGTCGTTGAACGGCTGACCATCATGATATGCCATAAAGATCGGTGACTGTAATACCTCAAGCAGGGTATTGTGGCGGATATTGGTATTGGAATAATGGATAAATACACAAGGATCACAATCTCCGTTGGCATTGATATGTAGATAGCGTCTGCCTCCGGCGATACAGCCGCCCACATATTCTCCATCGTTCTGGAAGTCCATGGCAAAGAGTGGTTTTGTCACACGCACCTCCCGGATCTTGTGGTACATATATTCTCTCTGCTCCGGTGTCGGCAGAAGTTCCGGTGCTGCATCATTTCCGACCGGCATATAGTGGAAATACCATGCAAAGTAAGCCCCCCAGTCGATCATCTGGTCAAAAAATGCATCACTGGCAATGGAATCTAAGTTCTGGCTGGTATAGCAGCAACTGATACCAAACGGAAGTTTTCTTTCTTTCAAATATCCCATCGCGCGGACAGCCTTTTCATAAGTACCGTTTCCACGTCTGCCATCCGTTGCCTCCTCAAATCCCTCAACAGAGATCGCAGGCACCAGATTTTTGACATCCAGCATCTGATCTGCAAACTCTTCATCGATCAGAGTACCGTTGGTAAAGGTCAGGAACTGACAATCATGGTGTTTTCTGCAAAGTGCGATCAGATCTTTCTTGCGCACAAGCGGTTCGCCACCGGTATAGATATAAAGATATACGCCCAGTTCCTTGCCCTGCATGATGATGGAATCGATCTCATCAAATGTCAGGTTCAGTTTGTTGCCATACTCTGCCGCCCAACAACCGGTACATTTTAAGTTGCAGGCAGAAGTCGGATCCAAAAGGATCGCCCATGGGATATTGCAGTTATATTTCTTGCGCATTTCCTCCTGGGTCTGCCAGCCGATAAAGTTGGCATTGAGGAAGAAATTCTCAAACATGGCTTTGACGACCTCGGTATCAGTATCCTTTAATACACGCATCATCAACTGATTCATGTTATTGTCTGGATCGTCGATGACCCGACGAAATGCCTCTCTTTGCTTTCCCATCATATTCGGATCATCGCCTGCAAACTGATCGACGATGTCGAGTAATTTGACAAGATTCTTTTCCGGATCTTTTTCAATATATCCGAATGCTTTTTTCAGTCCAAATTGAACTAATTTACTTGATCTGTTCATATGAAACACCAGCCATTTCCTTAAATTTTTTATTACTATAACGCTGGTCGTTCCCTCATAAAACAGACAAAATGCCCAGATGTCTAAAATTTTGACACCAAGGCACATTTGTAGTAATTTTATACATTTTTGTCCTGGAAGGTGACCAGGGTACTCTGTAAACTACCCTCCATAAAATGGACATAATCACTCAGGCGCACCGTTTCTTCATCCGGCATGCCCTCATCCAGCCAATCCAAAAAGAAATTGACGATCATGCGCGTATAGACATGTTCGATGAATTCGGCCTTGCCCTCCGCCAAAGTCTCTGCCTCCTCATAGGTCAGGATCAGTTTGTGGATGGCGGGCAGCATCTGCCGGTAAATAAACTGCTCATAATAAAGACGGTTCTGCGAATCGTAGGCATGTAAGACCTGCTGTCCACGAAAACGGAAAAAGACGAACAACTGCTGCAGCTGCTCTTTCCAGTCTGCATCCGTCTTGTCATAACGCTCTAAGAATTTCTTTAACTCATTATCCAGCGTCCACTCCATCAGATCATAAATATCTGCGAAATGATAGTAAAATGTCTGCCGGTTGATACCGCATTTTTCTGCCAGATCCTTAACCGTGATATGGTCGATCGTGTGCTCCTGTAACAATTCCATAAAAGTATCTGCAATGGCAGCCTTTGTAAACTCTTTCATGTATGTATCCCTCACATTTTTTATTATAGAGGAAAAGGAAAAAGCAGCCCCGGGATAGTCCCGAGGCTGCTCTCTAAGGTCTGGGCAAACTTATTTGCTCATTTCCTGCTCCTGCTTCATGATCATCTTCTTGACCATTTCACCACCGATAGAACCTGCCTGCTTTGATGTCAACTCACCGTTGTAACCATCCTTAAGTGGCACGCCAATCTCGCTGGCAACCTCCTGCTTAAAACGATTCATGGCATCCTTTGCTTCAGGAACTGCCATTCTGTTAGAATTTGAGTTTGAAGATCCGCTCATGTTCATTACCTCCAGATTTATTTTAAGACAAATCTTCTGACACCGGATCTTGTCTGATGTCTTCTGTAGAAGATTTATCTAATGCTAGTATGAACATAATACGGGAAAATATAGTTGGAAATTATTAGTATCTCTTATGCACCATAACTGTAGATAAACTTTTCGCCAAGAGCAACTGCCGTCTCATGGTCTGAAAAATATTCTACGATGGCTAGTGCAAATTCGATCGCTGTTCCCATGCCGCGGCTGGTGATGATATTGCCATCCCGCACAACGGCATCTGTCTTGTAATTGCAGCCCGGCATCTTTTCTGCAAAGCCCGGATATGAAGTTGCATCCCTGCCCTCCAAAAGTCCGATCTGTCCCAAGACGCTCGGTGCAGCGCAGATCGCTGCGATCAGTTTTCCTTCTGCATCAAATAATTTAAGGGCATCTGTCACCGCCGGACTTGCTGCCAGATTCGGTGTGCCCGGGATCCCGCCCGGCAAAACGATCCCATCATAATCTGCCCAGTTCAACTCTGAGATCAGCTTATCTGCACAAAAGGCAATATTGTGTGATCCTGTCACATAAGGATCACCGGAAATGGATACGGTATCAATATCCATTCCCCCACGGCGCAATACGTCTACCACGGTAAGTCCTTCGATCTCTTCACAGCCGTCTGCCATACAAATTGCTACTTTACTCATATCTTTTCCTCATTTCTTTCTTTTGTTTTCTTCCTTCTTTCCATGGACTCCCGCCTGCGCTATAATATAAGAAAAAGCGCCAAAGGAGAATCGCATGGAAATCGAACGTAAATTTTTGATCAAAGATCTGCCAAAGGATCTGACCTCTTATCCCTGCAGTCAGATCGAACAGGCTTATTTAAATGAAAATCCTGTACTTCGCATCCGCAGGAAGGATGATGATTATATCCTTACCTACAAGTCCAAAGGGATGATGGCAAGGGAGGAAAGTGAATTCCCGCTTACCAAGGGAGCCTATGAACATCTGCGCACCAAAGCCGATGGTAAGATTATCAGCAAGACCCGGTATTTTATCCCGCTTGCGCCTCACACCATCGAACTTGATGTCTTTCATGGCGATATGGAACCGCTCATCATGGCGGAGGTGGAATTTGCCTCCATCGAGGAAGCCAATGTCTTCCTGCCACCGGACTGGTTCGATCAGGATGTCACCATGGATCGCCGTTATCATAATGTAAATATGGCTCTCTACCAATAGTTTATCTGGCGCGGTTCAATTCATACCGCGCCTTTGTTCTAAGGCAGGCTTCCAGTTGCAGGATACGGTCTTCCAGCCGCCCATCCTCAATGATCTCATCTATGGATGCCGCCATCTGATTGATCAGATGATCGTCCAGTTCCTCCTCCATCTCGGTCACGATATCATATTTTCTGCCATAGGTATCTGCATCTAAAAAATCCAGAAAATGCGGGTTGACACCCTGTAATTCTGCGTCAACTTCCGGCTCTTTTGCCACAGGTCTTTCCGGCTGTCCTGCCGCTTTTTTCGCAAGCACTTTCTGATCCTGTGTCATGGCTTTTGTACTGTCGCCCGCGGATGCCATATCTTCCGGCTGGCAGATGGTCTCTGCCGGGGATGCTATATAGGCAAAACGATATTCCTGCTCTACCTCCGGGTACTTTTCATGGTCTACCGGACTAATGAACATATCGTATGGTCGGACATAAGTCTGGTAATCTCCATACAAAGCCTGATAAACGACATATAATTCTCTGGTCTCCGAATGTCTTGCCACGGCAAGAATCTGATATGTCTTATTTTTAAAATGCCGGTAGATCTCTCCCGGCATGGGTCTGCCCTGCGGCATAAACTTCACCCTCTATCCTATCTTATTTTACAAAGGTATTGGTCTCATAAATGCATTTTGCCAAATCCTTTGTCGCAAAATCTACCACTACAATACCATAAGATGTCCCTGCCTGCCAGTCATAGGATAAGAGATAATCGTTGATGGTCGTGGCATATTTCTTTGGATGTCCTACCTTACCGCTGCCACTGGTCGAGGTAAAGTTAATGGAAAAGGTATCATCCGCCGCCTGACAATTTTCCAGGTCATCCACAATGGCATCCAGTTTGTCGGACGTGTCATAATTATAGCGGTCCTGCACCCACAAAGAGGCACTGTCACTAATGGCAGAGAGTGCATACGGCACATCCACGATCTCCCGGTCTCCCTGGTCTTCCCAGTAAAAATGCAGTCCGCTCTTTTGCTGACCAAGTTCCATGGCATCCTCAAAACGTGTTGCCAAAACGATCTTGCCCCGTACCTGCTCCAGAGTCGGAATCTCGTTGGCAAGATACCACATTTGTGGGTTCTGATCGATCTGTTCATACAAAAGTTTTTGTACCTGTGCCACATCATCCTTGCTGTTTTCCGCCTTCATACAAAGAATGACCGTCTCGGACGGATGTTCCTGCAAAAAGGCATAGACATCCGATAAGACATTGGACAGTTTGAGTGCTTTTGCAAAAAGTCCGCCGCCCTCTTTGCACTTTGCAAAATTGTGCTTCAAGATCAGTGTCTGCTCATCTTCCTTGCCGTCTAAGACCAGACGCATGTCAAAATAGCGGTAGCCATCGACCAACTGCTGTGCGATGCTGGTGTCCTGACATTGAAAGATATAGCGCATGCCTACATACTGTGTCGCGCTGTCATGCGTGCCCGGAATGGAGATCGAACTCAGCATCGTTTCCCCATCGATGTCTGCCATCCAATCCTCTGCATGATCTTCTGCCGCCTGCACGTTTGATCCATCCATACTGGCAAATACCGATAGCGACAAGACCAGTGCCAGAGCCACTGCTCCCCATTTTCTGAAAAATCCCCTCATATAAAAACCTCCTGTTATAAGCACTTCCCCCAGTGCCATTATGATAAGAATATAGTATAGCATAATCCACCGGAAAAAAAGCAAATTTTTTACTTCTTTTTCTTACTATATATTATAATAGAAAGCAGAAAAGAAAATAATACAAAGAAAGGATTTTTTCATGATTGATCGTCATTCTTTATTAGCACTCAATTTTTATAAAAAGTCCCCCTTTACCGGGAGCGACGGCAATATGCGCTACCGCGTGGAAAAAATAGAGTTCCCCATCCCGGATACGGAGGATGAAAAAGAAGTCAAACTGCAAGCCACCATCTGGCCGGGACCTTTCGCCTTTGCTAAGACGGACGAAGAAAAAATGACACGCCAGACAGCAGACTTTTCCGAAGAAGGTCTCTGTGCTCTTGTCGACTGGCTAAACGAAAAACAACCGGAGTTTTGATGCTCCGGTTGTCTTTATGTATTCGTTTTCTTTTATCTCTTTGCATGCATGGAAAATGCATCCATATCGTAATGATCCAGATTTTCATGGATACCACGCTCATCCGCCTCGGAAAGAATCGTCTCACGGTTCTTTTTGAAAGAAACCTGTGGACGGAAAGCACTCGGTCCGCCGACACAGCCGCCCTCACAGATCATACCCTCGATAAAGTCTTCCGGCAATCTGCCGACCTTCATCAAAAGCAATGCCTTCTTACACTCTGCGGCACCATTACACTTGTTGACGGTCGCTGCGATCTCATCATCGCTTTCTTTCAAACTCTGCAAAACTGCCTCGGTAACACCACCGGAATTTGCAAAACGCTTGCCGTAGATGGATGACTCCTGATAAGAGTTGTCGTCCTCCTCCAGTTCTACGTTTCTCGCATGCATGATGGCACGGATCTCACTGTAGGTCAGGGCATAGTCTGCATTGCCCTCAATGGCATGATCCTTGACCTCGGATTTCTTGGAGATACAAGGTCCGATAAATACGGTAACCGCATCCGGTTCTTTTGCCTTTAACATACGGGATACGGCACACATAGGTGAAATGGTCGTTGATACATTTTCGATCAGTTCCGGGTAATGCTTCTTTACCATGTTGACAAATGCAGGACAGCAGGAAGTGGTCATCTTCTTGCCATTCTTGTATGCTTCTGCCCATTCCTCTGCTTCGTAGGCTGCTGTCATATCACCGCCAAGTCCTACTTCCACAAGATCGGTAAAGCCGACTGCCTTCATGGCTTTCTTCCAACTGTTCATGGTGATATGCTCACCGAACTGTCCCTCGGTCGCCGGTGCAACCAATGCATATACCGGATGTTCTGACTTGATCGCCTTGATGACATCCACGATAAAGGTCTTGGAACCAATGGCACCAAACGGACATCTGTGAATACAAAGTCCACAGCGGATACACTTTTCTTCGTTGATCACGGAAATGCCGTTCTCGTCATAACTGATGGCATCGACCGGACAGGAGAACTTACACGGACGCTTTAAGGCTGCGATCGCATGGTAAGGACAAGCCTGGGCACATTTACCACATTCCTTACACTTGGAAGCGTCAATATGGGAACGATGGCGTCCCATCTCGATCGCACCAAAGTTACATGCGTTGATACATGCCTTTCCGATACAGTTCTGGCAGTTGTCGGTTACAACATAACTGGAGATCGGGCAATCTTCACATGCAGAACTGATGACCTGGACGATATTGCCGTCGTCATGCATGCCCGGTGCCTTTCCCTCTGCCAGGCGGACTCTCTGGCGGATAATTTCTCTTTCTTTATAGATACAGCAACGGAACTGCGGTGTTGGTCCCGGAATCAAAGACTGCGCAATGCCGTCCCTCTTCTCTTCCAATTCATCTGCAAATGCTAATTTGGCTACTTCATAAAGTACATCATGTTTGATCTTAATTACATTTTCGTCAGCATACATTTGGTATGGTTCCTCCCTTTTTTCAATACTTGTGTGGTTGGTCTGTTACTTTTGTCAAAAAAATAACAATCTTATATTGGTAATATAACACGGCTCAGGGAAACTGTCTATAAATCCACCTCATGTACTCGAAAAAGACCAACAACTAACGCAGTCTCTGATTGATCTTTTGCTTGGTCTTCATATCATACATACGCCGGTCTGCCAGCATATATACTTTTTGCACGGATTCCTTTGGACACTCGCTGCTTTTTGCCACGCCATATGCTGCCTCAATATTAAAGGTCAGTTCGCTGGATCTCCGCTTCTCCAGACGCACCATTTTATTTAAGCACTGGTCAATCAGTGGAAACTGTTCCTGGCGGACTAAGACTAAGAACTCGTCGCCGCCCATACGGAATACCTCACCCATACCGGAAAAGGCATCCTGTAAGATGGCTGCAAATTCCTGCAAGAGTAGATCTCCCTGGACATGTCCCAGAGAATCATTGATGGTCTTTAAACCGTTGAGATCCATGTTGATCAGGGCATACTCCGCATCTCCTGCATCCAGTTCGTCAAAGCGCTCATTGCACTTGGTACGGTTGTAAGTACCACAGAGTTCATCGTGATATGCACGGTCAGCCAGCCACTCCTGCTCTGCCTCATGTACCAGAATGCCATAGATGTAGAAGATATAACTTACGACCAGCATAACGATAAAGAGCAGGGTTCCCACCGGAATGATACTGATGGTCAGAAGTTCATTGTCCTGCATGACATATTTTTGCAGATTAAAACGAACCAGATCGATTGCCACACTCACGCACAGGATCACTACACCGATATGCAAGGCTCTTTCCGAACGGTCACGTTTTTTTCTTTATCATATCCGGTCAGCGCCACCAGGAATAGGGAAATGCCGCCAAAGAGGTGGAAGTATCCCAAGAGTCTCGGATAATGCTCGATATTCAAAAAGTGCAAAATAGTCGAAACTACAAAGAACAGTCCCATCAGCATAGCCGATGCATATGCCAGTTGCTGTTTCCAGATCGCCACATGCTTTCGCATTTCCGCGATCATTAAGATAAAACTGATCGGTGCCAGATACAGGGTCAGGTACTCCACCGTCGTGTTGGAAGCCAGATCGATCTTGAAGATCTCAAACACCTTCATATTGCCCATGGACCAGATGCCCATCAAAAAACTAAAGATCCCGATATACAAAAGACGCACATACAACTTGCTGTAGCAGACAGCGACCGCACTGACAATGGTCATGACTGCTCCCAATAAGATCAAAAAGATCCCCACAAAGGTACTGAGCAGATGCTGTCTTGCAAACTCCCGATAGACCTCACTGGTCGCTGTCACCGTCGGATTGGTGATATTGGTAAAAGCGTCCGGCTCACGCACATTTAAGGTAATGACAAAGTCTTTACCTGAAACATTGTCCGGCAGGTCTATAAAATGATAGCCGCTGCCTACCAACCAGTTCTTCTCGGCATACTCCTGTCCATAATGATAGATCTGTCTGCCGTCGATCTCCACATCGATCGTGGACAGATAACACAGAAATGTCATGGTCTGATGCCGTGCCATATCCTTAGGGAAACTTCCCATCAGGACGATCTCATCCCCCACCTGTAAATGTGAGAACTTGTATGCCGCCAGTGTGTCCTCCTGCGCTAACGCTTGTCCGTTCACGCTGACATGCCAGCCCTCTGCCAACTCCATGACCTCCGATGATGTCGAGTTTTTGCATAGCATCCATGCAAAAAATAAAACCCAGATCAAAGTCGCCGCAGCTGACAAGAGTGCCACTATGAGTTTGAACGTTTTCTTTTTTTCTTCCAATCTTGTCCCCATGATACTGCCCCCTACTATTATCCTCTTAAAAGCATTGTATCATATCCCTCCCCTGCGCTCCAACAAATACGACAATTTTTAGGCAATTTTTTATATTTCTTTCTATAAATATGATATACTCCTTGTATCAAAGCAAAGGAGCATCTCATGGCAGGAAAAATAAAGAAAAAGCACCGCGGTCTGCGCTTTTTGTGTGGTCTGATCTTATTTTTAATAGCGCTCAGTGTCATCGGCACTGTTTTTTTATTGCGCCGCAATGTCACTGCCACTTTTACTCCGGTGGACTATGCCGAGAGTAACGAAACTCTGGCAAATCCTTATACCGGCTGGTATCACACCTATGAGTATGAGATCTCCGACGAGACATCTTTTGATCCATCCACCGTGGACTATGCGTTGGTTCTGGATAATTCCACACGCCTCTGTCTTGTCCGCATCAACCTCAAAAATTATGCCGCCGGTGCCATATCCGATCATGGACTGGCTGACATCCGCGCCATTTTGAGCACCTGGGCGGCGACCGACAAGCAGATGATCCTGCGTTTCTGCTATGATACGACCGGCGACAATTCCATCAGCGAGCCTTCCGACCTGACCACCGTCTATCGCCATATGGAACAGGTGTCCGACATCATCAATGACTATGCCGCACACATCTACCAGTTGCAGGGGATATTTGTCGGTGCGCAGGGTGAGACACTCTCATCGCCAAGTCTGACGGATGCCACCCTTGCCGACCTGACAGACTACTATGCTTCCCTAACCGACAAATCGCTCTATCTGGGCTTGCACGATGCCGGGCAATATTTGCAGGCGATTGGACAGACCAGTGTACCACCGACCCTTTTTACTTCCGACAAGACCCTTTTCTACCGTCTGGGACTTTTTAACGATAGCCTGACGTCTGCCCTATCAAATGCAGAGGCAGAAGCCACATCTACGATCGCATCCTTTGCCCCATGCGGCGGCTCTGTCGCGGCAGACCCTTCGCTGGCAGACGCAGCCACCGCCATCCAGATGCTTCAGGCACGCCATATTTCCTATCTGAACGCCGAGCAGACGGAAAGCACGCTGACATCCTGGAAAAGCCAGACCTACACTTCTTCCGATGCCTACAATGGTCTTACCCTGTATGATTATATGACGACCCATCTGGGTTACCGCTATGTCCTGCGGGATGCAGCCCTATCTTTTAACACCTGGAAAAACGAAAGCGGAAGTCTCACGCTTTCCATAGAAAATGTCGGTTTTTCCGTTTCTTACATGCCATATGATGTGTGCCTGCTCATGCGCAATCAGGACACGGAAGAAATGATCACCCTTCCACTGGATACGGATAATCGCAGTTGGAATCCGCAGGAAACGACCACCTTAAAGCAGTCCCTTGCCCTGCGGGATTATGACAAAGGTACTTACAGCCTTTATCTTTTGGTACAGAATCCTTCTAGCGGAGAGGTCATCAAACTGGGAAATACCATGCCTCTGACCTCCAACGGCTACATGATCGGAAGCCTTGTGATCGAATAAATCAGATTTTACAGTAAAAAGTTTACAATTTATCCTTGACTTCATGTGTAAAAACAGATAGAATACTATTTGCGCGCAGGAGTGGCGGAATTGGCAGACGCGCAGGCTTCAGGTGCCTGTGGTAGCAATATCGTGTGGGTTCAAGTCCCATCTCCTGCATCAAAAAAGGAATCCTTTTCGGATTCCTTTTTTCATTATCAATATAAATATTTCTGTTCAAAATCATCCACACTAAGCGGCTTGTCAAACAGATAGCCCTGTATCAGATCCACATTCATATCCTTTAAGGCATCACACTGATTCTTGTCCTCGACACCTTCAACGCAGACATGCATATGCAAAGCATCAGCCAGTTGGGAAACAGATTTGACAAAAGCCTCCGAAAAGACATCCTCTCCCACATCCTCAACAAAGCACTTGTCGATCTTGATCACATCGATCGGCATACTACGGATGTGATTCAGCGAAGAATAACCTGTTCCGAAATCGTCTAACGCAACGCGCACACCCAGTTTCTTAATCTCTCCTAAGACCTCCTGCATGCGTTTCATATCATTGATAGCAAGCCCTTCCGTCACCTCAAGTGTCAGATTAGAAGGCTGAACTTCTGTCTCTGTCAGTGCATTTTTTATCGTATCAATAATGTCATTCTGTAACAGTTGAATGACGGAAAGATTGACATTTACCTTATACTCCGGATGTCCGAAATCATTCCAGTATTTGCAGCGCTTGCAGGCTTCGATCAGAACATGATAGCCGATCTCATTGATCAGTCCCAGATACTCTGCCAAAGCGATAAATTCCGATGGCATCACAAAGCCGAGTTTCGGTGAATTCCAACGCACCAGAGCCTCCGCCCCACAGCACGGACGCTCCGGCTTGCTAATGTCAATGAGAGGCTGGTAGTAGACTTCAAACTCTTTGCAGCCCTGTTCTACCGCCTCACGCATGCATTTTTCCATATCCAGACGTTCCACAGAACTGGTACACTGGTTGTTGTTGTAATACTCGACTCGATTCTTTCCCTGACTCTTTGCCCAGTGCAGAGCAATATCCGCTCTCTGTAAAAGTAAGGACAGATCGATCCCATCCTTCGGGATACGCACAACGCCCATACTCATGGTGCAGTAATACTCTGTCCCCTGTAAGAGCCATGGTCTTGAAAACAGATTCTGTATATTTCGGATCATCGCATCCCTCTGTTCGATATGACGGGTTGTCACGATCACTGCAAACTCGTCGCCGCCCAAACGATAGCAGTGACCTGCCACACCATCCATATGTCCCAGAGCATCTGCCACATTCTGTAAGAGCAGGTCACCCACATGATGCCCCAGCCCGTCATTGATATGGTTAAAGTCGTCCAGATCGATATAAAGGATGGCACTCTCTCCACCACTGCGCACGGTCGCGTGGATCTCTTTTGTCAGATCTTCCTCAAAACGCATACGGTTGTAAAGGCCTGTCAGATAATCTTCATTTGCCTGATGCTCAATGCGTTCCTGATAGCGTTTGGTCTTGGAAATATCATAGATCGTTGCCAGACGCACCTCTTTGCCGTCCACCCAGCCGATCTTTGAAAACGTGATCTCCAGCCACTTGTCACTGCCTGCCACCCGATACTCATGAATGCCTTCCATGCCATCCGGGGAAATGGTCAGCACTTTCTCCAGTTCGATTCGGTCTTGCTCTGTCATGCTCATTTCCTTAAAGGCATCATTGGCATATAGGATCTGTCCGGTCTTTAAGTCATTGACGCTGATGCCGCAGCCGGCATTTTCTAAGATAGCATCCAGTGCCGCATAGGAACTTGCCAGTGAATTTTTCGTAATACGTTTGACTAAGATCGTCTGCGTAATGCGCTTGACATCATTTAAAAAGCGCAGGTCTTCTACGCTCCATTTACGGTCTTCCTCCATCATGGTAAAGCACAGATACATACTGCATTTGCCATTGACATTCAAAGGCAGAAATACGCCACAGCGGATCCCGTACCTGGTAAAATAGTCTAAAAATGGCTTTGGCATAATCGTCTCTGACGAGATCGTGTAGGGGCGTCCAGTCATAAAAGGTACTTCTGCCAGCGGCAGGCTGCCGTAAGTCCGCATACGCTCATGTTCCGGCTTATCTGCCCATTCACAGATCATCTCTACATGTTCTTCGTCCACCTGCAATTTCAAAAGACTGCCATTGGACAGATGCATATAAGTTCCCACGCGCTCCAATATATCTTCCATGATCTGTGCAAAAGTGACATCCGATTCCATCATCTTTAAGATCTCGGTCAGCACCTCTGTCTTTTGCAAAAGATACTCCATGTGCTTTTCGTTTGCTTCTAACTGGGCGATCTCCTCTGCCTGCGCAGCCAGATGGATCTTGCTGGAAAAATAATTTTTTGTCAGCACATCCAAAAGTGCCACCGCCGCATCAAAGGCTTTTGTCGTCGTTTTACGCATGATCTGCGGCACTTGATCTTCCGGTCTGATGCATTCCGCATCGATAGCAACCAGTACCCACGCACCGTCAAATCTGCCATCCTCGTCACGGATGGCGATTCCGCGCAACTGCACACATGGCATACTGGATTCGACCGCGATCACATCTTCTCCCCCTACATCCGAAAAACTGGCGATCAGATTTCGCTGCGTTGCCACCGGAAACACGCGGTCAATAAAGTTCTGTTCTTCCTTTGTACCAGAAAAAGATGTCAGCCGGCGCATGTTTCTGCTGACGCATACGCAATAGACACCCTGTGTCTGACAAAACTGATCCTGCATTGCCTGCATCTGTTCCTGATCCAGACAATTCATGACATCTTTCTTTTGTAAGTCTTGTTCCTGTCCCTCATGATCTGTATACATACCCTACCCTCTTTTTTTCAAAATGTAGATCTGCTCACGTCCACGCATAGGAATCTGGCGTACCAGTTGAAACTCCTCATGCAGACGTAATTGTTTTTTCAAGATCCCTTCCTCGGTTGAAAGGGCAAAGACCATCGCCTGATCTGCCGTGATCTCACCGGTCTTATCAAAAAATCTACGATAAAATTGATCGACTTCTTCCCGCTCCTTATGCTCCATGCGTGGGAATTCCGTGATCACCTCCTCCATCAGATACGATGAAGTAAAATCAAAATAATCTCGATTGATAAAATAAATGTTCTTTCTTGCCTTCTCGGCATCCTGTCTGCCATAAAAAATGGCTTCTCCAAAACTGTCAATGCCATAGACATCACGCGTTCTTCCCGCCTGCATACGTTCGATCAAAAGTGTGCCAAGACCGCAGAAAGGGTCGATCACATGTGCTTCTTCTTTTAAATATGGACGGACCAACTCCACCATCTCTGCCGCCACGACTGGCGCCATAGAGGTCGGCAAGGCATGCTCTCGATAAATAAAACGTCTGTCCGCCTGTCCTAAGACTCTGGCATACACCACATAAGTCCCATCTTTCTTTTGCCTCGGCAAAAGTTCGATGACCGCATCTTTTGGGCGGTTAGCAAGTCTTCCCTGACTGCCTTCCTCTATAGCATAGGCAAGTCGCTTGGTCGTCTTGCTGTCAGCGTCCATCTGCATCCGCAGGGCAAACGGGTATTTTTTCTTTTTGCCATAGACCTCCTCCAAAAGGGGAAGAAGTTCGGAAAGTACGATCGCCTGCGCCAGATTTTCTTCTGCCGCAAGGGTCTGACCGCGAAATCGAATGACAAAGAGCATTTCCCGATAGATGCGGATCTGGCTCAATTTATCCAGGGAGTCTGTGAGCAGGCGTACCCCACGCCCTACCATCCTCGCATCCGCATAGCCCAGATCCTGCACCTGTGCCAGGAGTGCCTCCCTCATATAAGGATCCGTTGTAAGGATCAGAGCGTGTTTCTTGTGGATACCCTGATACCGGTAGTTTTCCTTCTCCTGGTATGCCTCCAGCAAAAGATCCATCTGCTCCAGCAAAAGACGCATATGTTTTTTGTCTTCTTCCCAGATCTCTTCTGCGCCCAGCCGCTTTCTCTCTGCCTGCAGGCTTTCCAAGATCTCTCCACAGTCATAAGCCGAAAGTCCCTTGATATAAGAAGCCAGAACAAACTTGGTATCTTCCCTTTCATAAGCCGCCCAGAGTGCCTGTGTGACCTGACCTGCCAGTTCCAGTGCCTGTACCCGGTCAGAAAGATCTCCCAGCAAAAGGGCTGCATTCTTTCTGGTCTTAGCATCCGCATGGGAAAGCAAGTCCCCTAAGCGTCCAATAAAGGCTGCGTCTACATAGGTCTCTGCCGCCTTTTTATCCTCCTTGATCTGACTGCGCAGATTGCTCAAAAGGGATCTTACCTCTTCTGTTTGTGTGATCTCTGTCAATAATTCTTTGATTTCCATGCTCTATCCTAAATTCTTTTCTTCTTTATCTGTCCGCTTTGCGGTCCGGTATTTGCGCGGCGAAATACCATAGGTCTTTTGAAACAACCGATGAAAATAAGAAACATTTTCATAGCCTACCGCCACTGCGATATCCGCCACGGTCAGCCCGGATGTTTCCAGCAGATATGCCGCCTGACGCATACGCTTTTGCTGCACCAACTCGGTATAAGTCGCACCGGTAAAGGAATGAATGGCGCGGCTCAGCCAATACACATCATAATGGAGCATCTGTGCCAGTTCGGATAATTCACCATCCTTGTAATGCTCCTCGATATAACGATATACCGACATCAAGAGTTCCTGATTTTTATTGTCTTTACCAACACTGACCAAGTCGGTATAATTCATCAGTTGCAGTAGCAGCAAGCCCATGGTCGCCTGGTTGATGCTCCGCTTGTTGGGCTGTTTGTTATGTATGGTCCAGATCAGATTCTCCATAAGATTCTGGATGGGCAGCACCCCTGACACCTGAAAGTGCAGATAGGAGACATCCGCATCCTTACTCTTTAAACATTCCAGAACAAACTTACGGATCAGGTTGTCCTCCTCGCCCATCATAGAGAGGGCATAGTCAAAAAAAGCCGGTAAAATGATAAAGTTGACAGCAATATCATCCTCGCCTGCCGGATAGATCTCCTGCGTGGCGTTCTGGTTTAAAAAAAGCATTTCACCGGTCTTTAACTCGATCCGATCACCATTGACGATATGCGTGGTCTGTCCGGAACACATATAGATGAGTTCCACATAATTGTGTGTGTGCGCCGGAAAATGCACAAAGCGGGTATGGATACGGATCTCTATGGTCTTACCACTCTCGATCAGCCGCTTGTAATCGACCATATGGGTCTCCGGCTCCATATAGATTCCGCGATCCACATCGACCTGTCCCTTAAGATAGCCCTGTTCTTCATCGCTGATCTGTCTTAATTCATTCAGCAGTTCCTGATTCATCTGACTCCTCTAATCTGCGCCAATCTTCTTCCCGCATCTTGTCCTTCATCCGATGTTCCTTTAAATATCTTCGCACAAAGCATAAGAGGACAATACTGATGGTAGATATCAGATCATCCAGCGGTGTTGTCGTCGTGACAACGATCATATGACGTGCCACTAAAAAGATGATCGTCTCCAAGACATTATCTGCGGTCGGCCTGCATAACATTTTTAAAAATTCAACACCGATCACGACCAGAAATACCTGTTCTAAAAACTCCAGCATTGCCCCAGCCGTTGAACGGTTCTCCCACAATTCACCCACATGTGGGATCAGCGCGATCAGCGCGATCACGACCGCAATAAAAACAAATATCGCTGCGATCAACTCTAAAATGTGACACAATTCCGTCACCCATTTTTTGACATAACCATAAACCTTATCAAACATAAATACTCCTCTTTCATCTTAAATCCTAGTTATCCAATTAAATATTATCGTATTATCCTTACCCACGTCAAGCCCATTATATGCAGGCTTCCTCCAGCGACCCAAAAATAAAAAAGCCCGATCAGATCCTGTCTGATCGAGCCCTTCATTTATCCTATTCTGCGATCTTATTCTACAACCTGTGTCCATCCGTAAGGATCTTCGATCTTGCCCCACTGGATGCCGGTCAAAGTATCGTATAATTTCTGTGTTAATTCGCCTGTCTTGGCATCGTTGATGACAACAACATCATCCTTGTAACGAAGTTCTCCAACCGGTGAGATAACAGCTGCTGTACCGGTACCAAATACTTCTTCCAAAGTACCGTCATGCCCTGCCTTCATCAGATCGTCTACAGAAAGACGTGTCTCGTTGACCTTGTATCCCCAATCACGAAGCAAATGGATCATGGAATCTCTGGTAACCCCCGGAAGTACGGTTCCCTCGATCGGTGCAGTGTAGATCTCACCGGCGATCTTGAACATGATATTCATAGTACCAACTTCTTCTACATATTTACGATGCTCACCATCAAGCCAGAGTACCTGTGCATAGCCCATCTTCTCAGCCTTAACCTGTCCTAAGATAGATCCTGCATAGTTACCGCCACACTTGGTAAATCCGGTACCACCCTTTACGGCACGAACCAATTCATCCTCAACCAGAATCTTAACCGGATCAAGTCCTGTTGCATAGTATGCTCCAACCGGGCAACAAATGATCATAAACTTGTAAGAAGATGCCATATGCACACCAAGCGCTGCTTCTGTAGCAAACATAAACGGACGGATGTAAAGAGAAGTATCCGGCTCAGATGGAACCCAATCTGCTTCCTGCTTTACCAGTGCTCTGACTGCTTCTACAAACATGTCCTCTGGGAATGCCGGCATACAAAGTCTTGCGTTGGAATTGATCATACGTCTTGCGTTCATTTCCGGACGGAACAACTGGATCTTGCCCTCAGCGGTACGATATGCCTTCAAGCCTTCAAATGTCTCCTGTGCATAGTGCAGTGTCACACATGCCGGATCCAATTCGATCGGTCCCTGTGGTACGATTCTAGCATCGTGCCATCCCTGATCCTTGTCCCAGTCCATGATAAACATATAGTCTGTCATGTACTTACCAAATCCAAGATGTTTCTGATCTGGCTTTTCCTTTAACTGCTTACGTTCTTCAAATCTAATTTCCATGATTTCTTCCTCCATATATTGCATAATCGCAGATGAAATCCTGCAAAATTTCTCTGTTTTTCTTATTATCTTCCTCTTTACAAGGCTTGTCAAGAATACAGTCTATAATTATCCTGCATTTTTCTTAGGCTTTTTTGTATATTTTTTCATTCCCCACAGGCAATGGTTCTTGAAAGCCTTTTTCAAAAATAATATAATGGTAAAAATAAGAAAGATACGAAGGGAGTACATTATGCATACATTTCAACCATATCCTATGAATATGTTAGAGTTTAATCCTTTTCAAAAGATCGGTAGCGAATGGGCAGCCGTGACCGCAGAGGCAGACGGCAAAGCCAATGCCATGACTGTTAGTTGGGGCGGTGTCGGTGTCATGTGGGGAAAAAACGTAGCCACCATCTATATCCGTGATTCCCGTTACACAAAGGAACTGATCGATACAAGCGATTCATTTTCTATCAATTTCTTTGAAGATGATCATATGCACAGCACACTGAATTACCTGGGCAAGGTTTCTGGTCACAATGAGGATAAGATCGCCGGAGCACGTCTGCATATCAACCACATGACAGGCACTCCGTTTTTAGACGAAGCCAAATTTGTCATCCTCTGTAAAAAATTATCTGCGACCCGCATAACAGCCGATCAGTTCATTGATCCGACCATCGCAGACAAGTGGTATGCGGATGGCGATATGCACACCATGTATATCGGCGAGATCACAGATGTCTTAGTCCGCTAATATATGCTCATACCCAAAAGCCCGGATGCTGTTTGCACCCGGGCTTTTTATGTATTACTGTTCGTTTGAGATCGTATCCTGCAATTTTTCTACTTTTCCATGCAATCTGCCAATCGTATCGGAGAAATCCTGAATGGTGTCGTAAATCATGACAGCACCATCTACACCGTTTCCGGATAGTTCAGAAACACGATTGGTATTTTCAGAAACACTCACTACACTGTCAACGATCTTGGCTGTGTTATTGGACACCTCATTGACACCATCAATGATACCATCCACCATAGTCTTTAACTTACCGACATTATCCTTGGTCTGTTCAAAACTGCTGTTGACATCCGCAATCTTGGTATTCTGTAACTGAATCCCCTCTACGCAGTGATTCATCTTTTCTACAGATTGATTGGCCACAGAGATCAACTGGTTCATAATCTGTGTAATCTCTTCCGTAGAGTTCTTGGTCTGCTCTGCCAACGTACGGATCTCATCGGCTACTACGGCAAAGCCCTTGCCTGCCTCGCCTGCTCTGGCTGCCTCGATTGATGCATTGAGGGCTAAGAGGTTGGTCTGGCTGGAGATTGAAAGAATAGCATCCGTGATGCTGGAAACCCCCTGGATCTGTGCTACCAGATCGGTAATGATCTGATTGGTCGCTTCGATATCTCCCGATACTGCCTGTGCCTGCGTGCGCATATCCTCTGAAAGGACAGCACCTTCGCTGACTTTTTCATACACTTCTTCCGCATTCTGCTGGACACGTTCTGCACTTGCCTGTGTTTCCTGCACGATTGCATAAATGTTTTGTGTCAGTTCGGACTGATGGCTCATTTCCTGACTGTTCACGGAAGATGCGGAAGAAATATCACTGAGTGCACCCTTATTTTCATTTGCCTGCTCTGTGATGTCATGCATGCCATCCGTGATCACATGGAAATTATCCAGAATGTCCTGTGAGATCTGTCCCACCTGATTTGCCACCTCGATGGCTTCATTGGTCTGCTTTTGGATCTGATCCATATTATCCTTGGTTGCATTGTAGATGCGAAGTACCGTATACATGCTAAAGAAACCAAACAGCATAGTAGAGATCAACTCTATGGTTGCATCTTCCCCTGTCATCTGTCCCTGTACAGATCGATATCCAATACTTACCAGATTGATGATGACTGTTGCAGTAGTACCGCAAGACACCAGACGGACATTCTGATACACAATCAAAGCATACACCGTTATAAATACAATCGGATATATTTTGGCTGCTGATGTGAATGTCACAATAATATAAGGAATCAGATACATGACTGACATCTTGATATGCGTATTTTCTTCGCTTCCCTTACACAATCCCCAGAAAGATGCCAATATAAAACATACCAGCATAACTACCATGCCCGGCGCAGACATGGTGTGCGTGATCAGCATGATCAGCAGCCAGCCTAGGAAAGACATACCGTAGATCATCACCCCTAATTTATTTGATCTGGCGGTCTGTTCCGGTGTAAGCGCAATTGCTTTCTTTGGTTTCTTTGCCATAATTTATACCCCTACCCTTTCTAGTACCTGATTATTCTTCTATGTTTTCTAACGCAAGTCCCAACTCATCTAACTGTGCCTGATCAACCGGTGTCGGAGCCTCTGTCATCAGACAGGATGCATCCTTGACCTTCGGGAAAGCAATCACATCACGGATAGAATCCGCATGCATCATCAGCATGATCATACGATCCAATCCAAATGCCAGTCCTGCATGTGGCGGTACACCATAAGAGAAGGCATCCAGTAAGAATCCAAATCTCTCATGTGCTTCTTCATTGGTAAAGCCAAGTGCATTGAACATTTTTTCCTGCACATCGCTCTGATAGATACGGATACTACCACCACCAAGTTCACAACCGTTTAATACGATATCATATGCCTTTGCACGGACAGCCCCCGGATCACTGGTAAGTTTGTCCAGATCTTCCTCATAAGGCATGGTAAACGGATGATGCATGGCAACAAAACGGTTCTGATCATCTGACCACTCAAACTGTGGAAAATCCACAACCCAAAGGAAAGCAAATTCATTTGGATCATAGAGATTAAACTCTTTTCCTAACTGTAAACGCAAGGAACCTAAAACTTCCCATACGATCTTATTGCGGTCTGCTGCAAACAAAAGCAGATCTCCCGGCTGGCCATCCATAGCAGATACCAAAGCGGCAAGTTCTTCTTCTGTCATAAACTTGGCAAAGGATGACTTGTAAGTGCCATCTTCGTTGATAGAAAGATATGCCAGTCCCTTGGCACCACAACCCTTAGCATGATCTACTAACTTGTCAATCTTTTTGCGGGACATTGCTGCCTGACCTTTGACATTGATACCACGGACACTTCCGCCATTTTCCAAAGCACCGGTAAATACGCCAAAACCGCATCCGGCAACAACCTCTGATACATCTATCAGTTCCATGCCAAAACGAACATCCGGCTTGTCTGATCCAAAACGATCCATAGCCTCCTGCCAAGTCATGCGCTTGAGCGGAAGTGGTACTTCTACGTCAAGTGTCTCCTTGAATACGCGGGCGATCAGACGCTCATTAACATCTAAGACGTCTTCCATATCTACAAAAGACATCTCCATATCCACCTGGGTAAATTCCGGCTGACGGTCTGCACGCAGGTCTTCATCACGGAAGCACTTTGCAATCTGGAAATAACGATCATACCCAGAGCACATCAACAACTGCTTAAATAACTGTGGTGACTGTGGCAATGCATAAAAACTGCCCGGATGCACACGGGACGGTACCAGGTAATCTCTGGCTCCTTCCGGTGTGGATTTCTGTAAGATCGGTGTCTCGATCTCTAAAAATCCTTCATCCTGTAAGAAAGAACGGATCACGCCCATAACACGGCTCCGCATCATCAGATTCTTTTGCAGATCCGGGCGACGCAGATCCAGATAACGATATTTCAAACGTAATTCTTCCTTGGTCTGGATACCGGCTTCGATCGGGAATGGCGGTGTCTGTGCCTCAGAAAGCACGCGGATCTGCGTTGCGAACACCTCGATATCTCCTGTTTTTAAGTTCTCATTGACGGCTGCGGAACGCTTCTGTACCTTGCCGACGATAGCAACCACATACTCGCTGCGCAAAGTTCCTGCCTTGGCAAATCCTTCGCTTCCGATCACAGGCTCATCAAAGACTACCTGCATCATACCACTGCGGTCTCTTAAATCAATGAAGATCAGACTTCCTAAATTTCTTCTTTTCTGCACCCATCCCATCAGCGTAACTTCCTCGCCGATCATAGTGTTATTTACTTCTGTACAACGGTGACTTCTGTGAAGCCCCTGCATAGACTCTGCCATGTTTCTTATCCTCCTGCCTTAGTCTCTATTGAAAAATTCTACGAATTCTTCGTAGCCTTCTTTTTGTAATTGTTCTTTTTGGAACTTTTTGTTCTTGTTCATACGAACGACCTGTACCTGTTGTCCGTTTTCTCTGGCTTCTTTTGCCTGCTTTAAGACCTCCGTCAGTTTCTCTGCCGGATACTTCTTTTCTACCAGATAAGCCACTTTCTTTGGACGCTCCGGAATCTCAAATCCCTGCTCCATCAAAAGTAAGATGATACGCTCAAATCCAATGGAAAATCCGCAAGCCGGTACATTCTGTCCTGTAAACTTGCCGATCATTTCATCGTAACGACCACCGCCGCCACAAGATCCGCCAAATTCCGGGATTGCGATCTCAAAGATGGTTCCTGTGTAATAACTCATACCACGCACAAGAGTCGGATCAAATACCAAAGCAAAATCCGCAGCCTTAGCCGCCTCAACCGTCTGGGCGATCTCACGCAGATTTCCGGAGATTTCTTCATCTAAATATCCACCCAGGGTCTCCTGTAAAAATCCTACGCCCTCAGCCACGTTTTTCTTATCTGCCAATGCATCAAAAAGTCCAAGATACTTATCGACGCTTTCCTTTGCATAACCATTTTCCAGAAGTTCTGTAGAAACGCCCTCGATGCCGATCTTGTCCATCTTATCCAGTGTGATAAAAATACTGTCGTAATCTTTTTCTTCAAAACCACTGTAGGCAGCCATAGCCTTTAAGATACGACGTTCATTGATACGGATCTCAAAGCCGGAAAATCCAAGACGCCCCAGTGTCGTGGTCGTAGCAAGGATCAATTCGATCTCTGCCACATTGGACGGCTCGCCTAAAATATCAATATCGCACTGGGTAAACTGGCGATATCTGCCTCTCTGTGGGCGGTCTGCACGCCATACATTACCGATCTGCAATGCCTTAAAAGGACTTGGCAGATCATTGGCATTATTAGAATAGAATCTGCAAAGTGGCACAGTAAGATCATAACGCATACCAAAGTCCACCACATCGTTTTCTTCCTTCGCAGTGTCCAAATGCAATTTTTCGCCTCTTTTTAACACCTTAAAAATCAGTTTTTCATTTTCGCCGCCCTGCTTGTTGCTCAGGTTTGCGATATTCTCCATACAAGGTGTCTCGATCGGTGTAAATCCAAACTCACGATAGGTCGTCTTGATCACATTGGTCACGTAATCACGGATTTCCATCTCTCTTGGCAAAATATCTTTCATACCATTGACCGGTTTCTTACTTAAAGCCATTTCATTTCCTCCAGTATTTACATTTTCATTTCATTATAATCCGTATTCTTTTAAGAAGCAACTTGATCGTTTTACAAATTGCAGAAGGACGCAAAATCACACCACACAGTCTCTTCCTTTTTGCTTGGCCTGATATAACTTGTCATCTGCACGACTGAACAAGGCTGTAATCTCCATATCCGCTACATAACGCTCTATACCGCAACTGAAAGTAAAGTCTTCTCCACACTTTTGTCTGCCAAAGGCCTTGTAATCCTGACGCATCTTTTCCAGTAGATCGCGCACCTGCTCCTCCGTCATTTGCGGTAGAACCAGAAGGAACTCTTCCCCGCCAAAACGTACCGAAATACCATCGTCCGGCAGGTAACGGTTCATAATATCCGCAAATCCAATCAGCACTTCATCTCCAAAAAGGTGACCGTATTTATCGTTGATCTTTTTGAAGAAATCAAGATCCATAAGTGCTGTATAAAAATCCGCATGCGCTGCTCCCATGATCTTTTCCATGTAATGGTTGAGATATCTGCGGTTGTAAAGTCCCGTCAAGGAATCATGATCTGCCGCAGACCGCAACTGCTCGGTCATTGCTTCCAGGCGTTCCTTTTGCCGTCTCTGCTGGGCACTGCCTAGGGCGGTAATCAAAAAGAGGCTAATCATTGTCACAATAAAAGAACACAGTGTTGTGCTCAGTGCGTTTATCTCAGTCACCTGCTCAATATGTACCGGGTAATAATATGCCAGAAGTATCGTGCATATATCCTCTGCAATGACGATAGTGCCAAATATAAAGGCGTGCTTCTTTTTCATAAAGTTCGCTATTGCAACGATCGCAAGCACCATATAGGCGATTGTTCCACTCTTATATACATAATACAACATAGGGGACTCCATCAGTGCCACCATCACAATGATGATATAGGATGCTCGAAGTACATGCCTGCTGACAGATCCCCAGATCGTCACAACCAACATAACAAGCGCGCAGACCGCACAGAGAATCGACGGAACCGTCCATCCGTATATGATGACATTACCTAAAAATCCAAGCGTATTTCCAATGCATCCGGCTGCTCCAAGAATATGAAATTGCTGTAGCCCGACATTCTCTGAGGCTTCAAATCTTTTCTCATCTTTTTTGTTTCTCATTTCTATGATCTTCGCTCCATACATGGTAGTCTTACATTTTTCTTCAGCACAAAGTCTCCCTTTTATTATACGCAAAATACAATCTCGTTCAAGGCAATTCTTGATTATTTTCCACGGCATGTAAGACACTGCAATGGTCTCGATTTTCTTTACCATTGCGCATTTCAAAGACTTCGCCCAATGCCGGAAGATCCTTCTGGCATTGGGCGATGAAAACCGCCAGCACATTTTCATAAGTGGGCACAATGATCTGCTTCAGAGCCTATGCAAAAAAGACATTCATCTTTCTGAAAAAAGTTCCCGCTTTCTCTCAATCATCTCATCAATTCTTTCAATATAGAGTCCAACATCCTTGACATTCTCACACCTTGTCACTGTCAGTCCATGGTCACTCACACATTTGCAAGCTGCTCCTGCCCCAAGCGCCACGATCGACTGCTTCTCCTCCATGATGAGTATATTGTAAAGTCCAGCCTTGCCTTCCTTGGCAAAGCCAATGTTTTCCAGATTTCCGGTCATATTCTTCTGGCGGTAGAGATAATAAGGTTCCATGCCCAGTGCCTGCGCCGTCCGGTGTGCAAGCGCCATATGCTTCTCAGAATTTTCCATGTGAAGGTCCTGATATTTATCCCATTCCAGATTCAGCCTTGCAGACCTCTTGATCGCCAGTGAATGTACGGTCAGATTGTCCGGATCCAGTTCCTTTATCACAGACATGGTATGTTCCACATCCTCCATATGTTCTCCCGGCAATCCCACGATCAGATCCATATTGATGGTCGCAAATCCCACCTCTCTTGCCAAATGAAAACTATCTATCACCTGCTCGACCGTATGGTGTCTTCCGATCAGATCCAAGGTCTTTTGGTTCATGGTCTGCGGATTGATGGAAATACGACCGATTCCGTGTCGATGCAGGGCTTCCAATTTATCCCGGGTGATACTGTCAGGTCTTCCCGCTTCCACAGTAAACTCTAAAAGATCAGATAAATCCAGGCTTTCTTCGATCTTGGTCAGAAGCCGATCTAACTGGTCGGCACTAAGACTTGTCGGTGTGCCGCCACCAATATAGATGGTATCTAAGACCTTGTCTTTAAAATGCTCTGCGACAAAATCAATCTCTTTAAAAAGAGCCTCTAAATACGCATCCACACGCTTTTCCCAGATACCGATCGGATAGGAGGTAAAGGAACAGTAAAGACAGGTACTCGGGCAAAATGGGATCCCGATATAAAGACTGTATCCATTTTCATAATCCACCGGTGCTAACAATCTATGCTCTTTCTTGGCAATTTCCGTGCATAGCGTCTCCTTTTCCTCGGAGATCAGATAGGTATCTTTCATATAAGTACGAATTGCCGTCTCATCGGCCCCCTCTTCCAGCATCCGCAGTGGGATCTTCGTCGGTCGGATCCCTGTCAGCGTTCCCCACGGCAGTTCGCGTCCTGAAATCTCCTGCAATATTTCATATAGTAAGCGCTTCAGTCTGTTTTTGGTATCTTTTCTATCCTGATAACAAACGTCGCATCTTCTCGTCGTTTCAGCATCCTTTATCTTCCATGTGATGGTGATCTGCTCCATGGCATAGGTCACTACAAAAGAAAACGATACCTTCTCCTGATCTGCCTTTGGATTCGTATCCACAAGAATTTCTTCCTGTGGATAGAAGGCTTTGATCAAAGAGTAGATATCGTATTCAAAATTTGCTTCATTTAATTTTACTGTAATCATTTATCTCTTCACTTTCTTAGAGAAATGGATTGTACATCCGCTCCTGTTCAATGCTGGTTTCCACATCATGCCCCGGATAGACAATGGTATTCTCAGGAAGCGTCATGAGTTTGTTTCGCACAGATTCTACAAGAAGTCTCGCACTTCCGCCCGGAAAATCCGTGCGTCCGATGGAACCGCAAAAAAGAGAATCCCCGGAAAAGACAATATCCTCTCTCGGAAAATAGTAACAACATCCGCCCGGTGTATGTCCCGGCGTAAACAGAACCCGGATATGGAATCCTGCAAGGTCGATCTCCTGCTCGTCCTTTAAAAAGATATCTGCATGATAAGTCACGGCACCGCCAGCCATAGGTCCTGACAAATTGATGCGGCTATCGGCCAAAGTCTCTGCCTCCTTTTCATGGGCATAGACCAAAAGGCCGTACTTTTCTGCCAAACTTGCTGCCGCCCCGGCATGGTCAAAATGTCCATGGGTTAAGAGAATGGCCACCGGCTTTGCCTGCATCTTTGTCAATGCAGATACAATACGGTCAGCCTCCGCGCCCGGATCCACAATAATCGTCTCTTTTGTCTTTTGGTTCATCACAAGATAACAATTGGTCTGCACCGGTCCTACCACCAGATGCACAATCTGTCTGTCACTCATATGCTTTCTCCCATCTAGCCTGTCGTCCTTTCCACATCGATCACAGAATCGATCTGCTTTAACTTTTCGATCAGACTACGCAATTCGTTCTTGCTCTTGGTTCCAAAATTGACCACGATCGTCGCAATGCCCTGCTTACTGGTCTTAGAAAAGATAGACTTGATATCTATATCACGCTCTGTAAATACTTTGGAAACATCTACCAAAAGCCCGGTTCTATTGTTGCCGTAAATATGGATCTCTGTCTGATAAACTTCACCGGAACGCTGTTCAATGGCATCCGGCTGCCACTCTGCTTCGATCAGGCGTTCTCTTTCACTATCCGGCAGATTGAGCACATTGATGCAATCCGTACGGTGGATGGAAACGCCTCGTCCACGCGTCACGAATCCAACGATCTCATCCCCCGGCACCGGTGTGCAGCACTTAGAGAAACGGACAGAAACATCATAAAGCCCCTTGACGGTAATACCGCTCTTGGACTTGTGTTCCTTTTGTTTTTCCTTTGCCGCAGGTGTGTTGTCCTCCGGCTGGTTATTTTCTGCCAAAATATCCTCATCCGTGATCAAGATCGGATGATCCTTCTTGTATGCTTCATACATACGGTTGACAAGTTGCCCCTCTTTCAAGCCGCCATGCCCTACGGCTGCAAGACAGTCATCCCAGCAATGGAAACCATACTTGCGGATGATCTTTTCCTGATATTCCGGTCGGTTGATATCGGAATAATTGATCCCCTTTGCCTTGGCAGAAGCCATCATGAGTTCCTTGCCCTTGATGATATTTTCTTCCTTAAACTCATTGCGGAACCACTGATTGATCTTGTTCTTTGCCTGTGTACTCTTGACAACATTTAGCCAATCCCGGCTCGGTCCTCTGGAATTCTGGGAAGTCAGCACCTCGATACGGTCTCCATTCTGGATCACATAATCGATCGGTACCAACTTGCCATTGACTTTGGCGCCCACCATCTTGTTACCGACCGCTGAATGGATGCTGTAGGCAAAGTCGATCGGTGTGGAGCCGTTCGGCAGATTCTTGACATCACCGGATGGCGTAAAGCAAAATACCATATCCGAAAAGAGGTTGAGATCACTTTTCAGCAGGCTCATGAACTCCTTGTTGTCCGACATGTCTCTCTGCCACTCCAAGATCTGGCGCAGCCAACTCAACTTTTCTTCTTCTTTGTTGATCGTGGCACCCTCGCCACTCTCCTTATATTTCCAATGCGCAGCAATACCATATTCGGAAGTCCTGTGCATATCATAGGTACGGATCTGTATTTCAAACGGTGTACCTGTCGGTCCGATCAGAGTCGTGTGCAATGACTGGTACATATTTGGCTTTGGCATAGCAATATAATCCTTGAAACGCCCCGGGATCGGCGTATACATCTCATGGATGACACCAAGTGCCGCATAACAATCCTTGACCGTCTCAACGATAATACGGATGGCAAAAAGATCATAGATCTGATCGATCGTCTTGTGCTGGTTGACCATCTTGCGGTAAATGCTAAAGAAATGCTTGGCACGTCCCTCGATGTCAGCCTCGATACCGGCCCCCTTCATGTGCTGTGACACCTCGGCAACCAGACCGTCAATATAAGCCTCCCGCTCCTGCTTGCGCAGTGCCACCTTTTCCACCAGATCATAGTAGGCTTCCGGCTCCAGATATTTGAGCGACAGGTCGTCCAGTTCGATCTTGATCTTGGAAATACCAAGACGCTGTGCCAAAGGCGCATAGATTTCCATGGTCTCTCTCGCCTTTTCCTTCTGCTTCTCCGGTGTCATATATTTAAGGGTACGCATATTGTGCAAACGATCCGCCAGTTTGATCAAAATAACACGGATATCCTTTGCCATGGCAAGAAACATCTTGCGGAGATTTTCTGCCTGCACTTCTACCTTGTCCGCATCATAGGACAACTGTCCCAACTTGGTAACACCATCTACCAAAAGCGCTACTTCATCAGAAAACTCTGCTGAGATCTCCTCGATCGTCATAACGGTATCTTCTACCACATCATGCAAAAGTCCGGCAACGATCGTCTCCTTATCCATTTCCAGATCTGCCAAGATGATGGCAACGCAAAGCGGATGGATGATATAAGGCTCGCCCGACTTACGGCACTGCCCCTCATGCGCTGTATAGGCAATGTGATATGCCTTTTCGATCATGGTAATGTCCGTGTTCGGGTGATACTTACGGATGCGCTCGATCAGTTCACGATGCAGTTCTTCCGGCTCAACAAAATCCGCAGTGGCGATAATGCCCTTGCGTTCCCGGTCGATACTCTGTTCCATCTGTTCTAGTTGTTCTACAGTGAAATCTGCCATTCGTCATCTCCCCTTTCTGTTTCTGATACTCTCCACGAGCAAAACCAAAAAGTAGCACAAATTTTACCTTTGATTATAGTTAAAATTCTCCAAAAAAGCAACAAATCTCGCGGGATTCCTTTACAAATTATAAGAATAGATCCATTCGTCCGGCATTTGTTTTCCCTGAAATCCCATTTTTTTCAAAAATTGCCGAGATGCCAGGTTTTTTTCATCCACATGGCTGATGATCCGCTCCATGCCGAGTTCGTCTTTTGCATAGGAAAGGATCGCCTGACAGACTTCCGTGGCATAGCCTTTTCGCCAGTGCTCCGGTGTGATCAGATAGCCCAGTTCTGCCTCCCCTTCCCGACAAGGTTCCCGGTACTCCAGGCCTGCACGCCCGATGAGTTTGCCGGAGTCTTTTTCAAAAACCAGCCACATACCAAATCCATAAAAACCGTAAATACGCTCGATATAAGTCTCCTCATACAGCCTTTCCTGCTCATACTCATACAAAGGTTCAATAAAATCGGTCACATGCGGCTTGGCATATAAGGCAAAAAGGTCGTCCAGATCATCCATGCAGAATTCGCGTAGGCGGCATCTTTTCGTCTCTAAGATCTGCCAGGGGATCCCGTGATACCTTTCAAAGACCCGGACAAAATCCTGGTAGGTCACCTGTTCCAGGCTGAGCACCACATAGTTTGCCTGCATCATTTCATCTTCCTCTGCCTGAAATCCAAGCACAGCGATCCCCAACCCCTGCATCTGCTTTGCCATATCCGGCGAAGTCGTCAGGCAGATGGTCGCCGCCATATCCGAAAGATCAAAGAGTCCTGCCGCATTCTCCGGTTCCAAAAAGACCACCTTTTGAAAAAATGGCGTATTTTCCTGCAAATACGCCATTTGTCTTTCATAATTCTGTGGTGTGAATTTTTCTTTTTCTATATAAACCACAAGATTTTTTAAAGTTAATGTTTTCATAGATTTTTAATACGTTCCAGTGCGCGCACGGAATTTTCATAACTGCCAAAGGCTGTCAGTCTGAAGTAGCCTTCTCCGCTTGGTCCAAATCCGCTTCCCGGTGTTCCTACCACATTTGCCTTCTCCAGTAAGAAGTCAAAGAAATCCCACGAGGTCATATTCTCCGGTGTCTTTAACCAGATATAAGGTGCATTGATGCCGCCATAGACTTCGTAACCGGCATCCTTGAGTCCGGTGTAGATGGTCTTGGCATTGTTCATGTAATAGCCGACCTGTTCTTTGATCTGTGCCTGTCCGGCATCAGAATATACAGCCTCGCCTGCACGCTGGATGATGTAAGGTGCGCCGTTGAACTTGGTTCCATGACGTCTTGCCCACATGCCGTTCAAAGAAACGCCGTCACATACCAGATCCTTTGGTACGACCGTAAAGCCAAGACGAACGCCGGTAAATCCTGCATTCTTTGAAAAACTGCGGATCTCGATCGCACAGGTCTTTGCTCCCTGACATTCATAGATGGTATGTGCCACATTGCTCTCGGAAATATATGCTTCATAAGCAGCATCGTAAATGATAATAGCGCCAATACGGTTTGCATAATCAACCCATTCCTGCAACTGATCCTTGGTCAGTGTGGTTCCTGTCGGATTGTTTGGCAGACACAGGTAAATGATATCCGGGTTCTCCTTTGGAAATTCCGGTACGAAATTATTTTCTGCCGTACATGGCATATAGATCACGTTGCTCCACATCTGTGTATTTGCATCGTATACACCTGTTCTTCCTGCCATAACGTTAGAATCAACATAAACCGGGTAAACAGGATCACAGACAGCGATACGGTTGTCCACAGAAAAAATCTCCTGAATATTACCGGAATCACTCTTGGCTCCATCGGATACAAAAATCTCATCCGCAGAGATATCGCATCCTCTTGCCTGATAATCATGTGCCACGATGGCATCCCGCAGGAAGGCATAACCTAAATCCGGTGCATAGCCGTGGAAGGTCTTGGCATCTCCCATCTCATCCACTGCCTTATGCATGGCCTCGATCATAGCCGGCGCGATCGGCTGGGTCACATCCCCGATACCCAGACGGATGATGTCTGCCTCCGGATGTGCCTCTGTAAAGGCATTGACTTTCTTTGCAATATTGCTGAACAAATAACTTCCTGGTAATTTTTGATAATTCGTATTGATCTTGTACATCTTCATTCTCCTTTTATGTCCATTCACAAGTTACTTTTGCTGTCAAGTTCTATACTCCTATAAATCGATTTCCCCGGAAAAAACCTCGGTTGCCGGACCTGTCATAAAGACATGGTTGGTCTTTTCGTCATAGACGACCTCCAGATGTCCGCCCAGAAGTTCGATATCTACACTCCGTCCTGTGAACCCGTTAAGATAGGACGCAACTGCCACAGCACAGGCTCCTGTACCGCAGGCAAGCGTTTCACCGGAACCGCGTTCCCACACGCGCATACGCAAATGATCCTTGTCGATCACATTGATAAATTCGGTGTTGACCCGCTCCGGGAAAAGTTCATGTTTTTCAAAGACCGGCCCCACTTCCTCCAGCGGAAAATCTCTGACATCCTCCCCGATAAAGGTGATGCAGTGCGGATTTCCCATAGATACGCAGGTAATATCATAAGACCTGCCCTTGATCTCTAATGGCTCCGCCACGATCGCTTCCCTTCGATCGTCCGCCAAGCCAAGGACAGATGCTTTGACGGGAACCTGCGCCGGAATGAGTTCCGGCTCTCCCATATCGACACGCACCTTACTGACCTTGCCATCTTCTACCGTCAGTTTCAATGTCTTGATGCCGGAAAGGGTGTTGACCGTGATCGTCGTCTTGTCTGTCAGACCATGGTCATAGACATATTTTGCAACACAGCGGATGCCGTTTCCACACATTTTCCCACGGGAGCCATCTGCATTATACATGTCCATTTCAAAGTCTGCCACATCAGACGCTTTTATCAGGATCAGCCCATCCGAACCAATGCCAAAATGACGGTCACTCACTCGAATGGCGGTTTCTGAAATATTGGGAATGACTTCCTTTGTGCAATCTACATACACATAGTCATTGCCACATCCATGCATTTTTGTAAATTTCATATGACGTTCCTTTCTCTTCTTTTTCTAACAGACCTGCTCAAAGACCGATTCCAAGCCCCACCGCAAGAAGAAGCGGTATTGCCACACCGGGTAGCCATCCCAAGAAAAAGGATGTGCTCTGCCGTAAGATCTGATTCTCCGATAGCATAGAATAATCTGCAAATTTTTTATCTATCTTAGCACCATAAAAGGCTGTTAGCAAACAGTAAGCAAGGCTGCATAGGAGAAAACCAAGACTTTCTAATATGCCAAAAGAAAACGCTAATCCCAGGAAAATACAAGATACGACCGCAACCGGAATGGTGATAAAAAGGTTTCTCTTGACCAGCAGTCCCTCCATATCTTTCTCCTCCATAGGCATAGATTCCATGATCCAATGCCGCTTTCCCTCCATGGAAAATCCGCAGTAACTACTGCTTCCCATACCGAGCAGTGCCAACAGTAGACAAAGGATCACAAGGTCAACACGCACTCTGTCACAGTCAGCATATAAAAATTGCCTGATCTCCTGCGCCCTCAACAGGCAAAACGCACTCGACATAAGCGCATACATGGGGCCGATCAGCGTACTTACCATATAAGACCGCGAATGGATCCACTGACTCCATAGTCTTTCTTCCAAAGCCCGATGCTTGGTTTTTGCCTCCTGTGTGCCATAAGAAAACGTTTTATATACTTTTGGCGCGCGCAGTGCCAGCACGATTTCCTGATAGGCGACCAGCATAAATAAAAAGAAGAATAAAAACCAGACGGAGGAGGCTACCAAAAACAGGAAGAAAAAGGCTCCGTTATTTTCCACAACACCATTTTGATACATCCTGCCAAAGGAGTAGTTGGCACAGATTGCCCGGATGATCTCAGACTGATCTTTATGCATCGACACCGCATTGGATACATTTCCTATGGAATTTCCCACCAGAAGTCCCATGACAAAAAGCACTGCCAGCATGATCATCGAATGCAGTAAGTTGCTGTTTTTGACGGAACAAAGGATGAGTGCCAGGAAAATACCCGCCAGAGATGCGATCCCGGTGATCGGCAGACAGGTAAAACATAGCCCCACGATCCAACGTCCCAAAAAGCCCCCATCTACAGAAACTGCCATCAGATATGCCTGTAAAAAAGGAATATTGCTCAAAAGAACCAGTATGGTACATTCTACATACAAGCGTAAAAAGATCAAAAACACATGCCAAAAGGTACTGATGGGCAAGGATAAAAGAAATAGGGCATTATCATCACCGGCTAAGAGTTCATTGATCTTGATCATAGTAAAGATCAGCGTGAGAAGGCTTCCCAGCAGATAGCCTAAGACCGGTAAGACTCCTGCAAGCCCGCCCTTTGACAAAGTCTGTCCCAGATAATAGCAGACACCATACAGAACAAATGCCAAAAGCAGTGGCACCAGACTTCGCAAAAAGAAAGCGATTTTTGCTTTGCCGCTTTTTGCATAACGGAATTCGCTAAAACGAAAGATCCCATCCAACTGTAATTTCATCAAAAGTGCCAAACTACGCATGGCTTTCCACCTGCGCTTTCGCGAGTTCTAACTGTTCCAAAAAGACCTCCTCCAAGGAAGCCTCCCTGGTCAGTTCCTCTACACTTCCACTCACAACGATATGCCCATGATCGATCATGGCGACCTTGTCACACAACTTTTCTGCCACTTCCAACACATGGGTCGAAAAGAAGATAGCACTTCCCTGTGCACACAAGGCGCGCATCTCTTGCTTTAATACCGCAGATGCCTTGGGATCCAAGCCCACAAAAGGTTCATCTAAGGCCAATAACCTGGGCTGGTGTACAAAGGCACTGATCAGGGCTACCTTTTGCTTCATACCATGGGAATAGGAAGATATCAGATCTCCCAAGGCTTCCTTGATCTCAAAGGCATCCGCGATCTTCTCGATACGTTCTGTCCGCACATCCGTCGGCACTTCATAAATATCTGCGATAAAGTTGATATAAGAAATCCCAGTCATATATTCATACAGATCGGGATTATCCGGGATATATGCCATCTTTTTCTGGCATTCTTTCTTGGCTTCCCAAAGTGTTTTCCCATCAATATAGATTTCTCCATTATGGGAGGATAAGATGCCAACAATCGACTTGATCGTTGTAGATTTGCCGGCGCCATTGTGCCCGATAAAGCCAAAGATCTCTCCTTCCTCTACTTCAAGTGACACATGATCCACTGCAGGCTTTTGTCCATCATAAGATTTTGTAAAATCTTTTAGTTGCAATACTGTCGCCATTTGCTTCCCCTCAGCACTCCTCTTTTCTATACATCCTGCACATATTTTAGTACGGTCTCATAATTGAGATTGCCGCCAAAAAGATCCAGTGCCGAACCGATCGTGATATTGATCCTGCCGTCACCGATCTCCTTGATGTGTGTAATGTCCTGATAATCAGAAATACCTCCCGCATAAGTGATCGGGATCTTGCCCCAGTCTCCCAAAAGACGAACCAGATCTTCCTCGATCCCCTGGCACTTGCCCTCGACATCCGCCGCATGGATCAAGAACTCATCACAATAGGAAGAAAGTCGATCCAGTAACTCTGTCGTGATCTTTTCCTTGGTAAAATGCTGCCAACGATCTGTCACAATGAAATAATCGTCATCTGCCCTGCGTGCAGAGAGATCTAAGACGATATGTTCCTTGCCAACCGCCTCCACCAATCTGCCTAAATTCTGGTAATTGACCTTGCCATCAGAAAAGACATAGGACGTCACGATCACATGACTGGCTCCTTCCGCCAAAAAATATGCAGCATTGTCCGCTGTAATGCCTCCACCGATCTGCATGCCTCCCGGGTAAGTATGGAGTGCCAAGAGTGCCTGTTGTCTGGTTGCCTCATAGTAGGGACTGTCCGACTTGTTCAGCATGATCACATGCCCGCCTTTCAATCCATCCTTTGCGTAAAAGTCTGCAAAAAAATCAGCATCCCGCTTAGATACAAAATTCTCATTTGCCTGATCGCCCTCATCCTGCAAAGAAGCTCCAACGATCTGTTTCACCTTGCCATTGTGTATGTCGATACACGGTCGGTATTCCATAATAATATGTAGTTTCCTTTCTTAAAAAATCATTTGGATTGAGCATAGCACACTTTGTACGAAAAAGAAACCTTTTGTTCTACTTGCCTATCCTCTGCTATTTTGTTAAAATATCATATTAAAGTAGGGCTTGGTTGTCTTGCCGAACCTGCTAAAATATGAAATACGAGTGAAAAGAAAGAGAGGAAAACACACAATGGGTACAATTATTGGCGAAGGCATTACTTTTGACGATGTATTATTAGTCCCTCAGTATTCTGAGGTTACCCCTAATATGATTGATCTGACTACCAATCTGACCAAAAAAATCAAGTTAAACATTCCTATGATGAGTGCAGCAATGGATACGGTTACCGAATCCAAGATGGCGATTGCCATGGCTCGTCAGGGTGGTATCGGTATCATTCACAAGAACATGTCAATCGAAGCACAGGCTGAAGAAGTAGATAAGGTAAAGCGTTCTGAGAACGGCGTTATCACAGATCCATTTTATCTTTCACCGGAACATACCTTAAAAGATGCTGACGAACTGATGGCTAAGTTCCGTATTTCCGGTGTACCGATCACCGAGGGAACCAAGTTAGTCGGTATCATCACCAACCGTGATCTCAAGTTTGAAACAGATTTTTCTAAAAAGATCAAAGAATCTATGACTTCTAAGGAAGACGGTCTGATTACTGCCAAAGTCGGTATTACCTTAGATGAAGCAAAAGCAATTCTTGCAAAGGCACGCAAAGAGAAGTTACCAATCGTGGATGATGACTTCAATCTCCGTGGTCTGATTACAATCAAGGATATTGAAAAGCAGATTAAGTACCCATTGTCTGCAAAGGATGACCAGGGTCGCCTGCTCTGTGGTGCCGGTGTTGGTATCACTGGAAACATGATGGAACGTGTTGAGGCTCTTGTAAATGCCCATGTTGATGTTATCGTTATGGATTCTGCTCATGGTCATTCTAAGAACATCATTGAGGCTGTTAAGAAAGTTAAGGCTGCTTATCCGGATCTTCAGGTTATCGCAGGTAACATCGCTACCGGTGATGCTGCAAGAGCATTGATCGAAGCCGGTGCCGACGCTGTCAAGGTTGGTATCGGACCTGGATCTATCTGTACGACCCGTATTGTTGCCGGAATTGGTGTTCCACAGATCACTGCGATCATGGACTGCTATGCCGTTGCCAAAGAATATGGTATCCCGGTTATCGCTGATGGTGGTATCAAGTATTCCGGGGATATCACAAAGGCACTTGCTGCCGGTGGTAACGTATGTATGATGGGTAGCATGTTTGCAGGTTGTGACGAGGCTCCTGGTACTTTCGAGTTATTCCAGGGAAGAAAATACAAGGTTTACCGTGGTATGGGTTCCATCGCTGCTATGGAGAACGGAAGTAAAGACCGTTACTTCCAGGAAGGTGCTAAGAAGTTAGTACCGGAAGGTGTGGAAGGACGTGTTGCTTACAAGGGATCTTTGGAAGACATGATCTTCCAGCTCGTTGGTGGTATCCGTTCTGGTATGGGTTACAATGGATGTCCTACCATCCCGGAACTTCAGGAAAGAGCAAAATTTGTCAAGATTTCTGCTGCTTCCTTAAAGGAAAGCCATCCGCATGACATTCACATCACAAAAGAAGCACCAAACTACAGTGTGGACGAATAATTTTCACTTCAAATAGTAAGAAAAAGAACAGCCATGTCCTATATGTGACATGACTGTTCTTATATTTTATGCAATTTTTACCTTTTCCTACTCGTCACGAAAATGACCTGCTATGATATCAAAGATACACCAGATACCTCCGCCTGCCGTAGATGCAAGAAATATCTTGATAATGCAGATCAATAGGGATTTCTTTGTCAATGTTCCTGCCATAAATCCAACATAAAGGAAACGCACCGGACGGATGAACAACCAGTAACCGCCTACATAAATGGCAAGAATTGTTCCCAGCAAGCCCAAAAGCACTGCTGTCACTTTTCGTATGTTTTTCTTCATATTTTACTCTCCCATATATGGCTTGCGTCATCTAAAAGATCACATAAAAACCTAAAAATCCGATCAAAATTCCGAGAAATGCTCCCGCGATCACATCATGAATATAATGCACACCACCGATCACACGTATCAGGGCAAGAAATACACCCGCCACAAAGATCACACCTGCTATCACCGGAAAAACAGGCATAAAACTCATGCCGATGATAAAGATTGAAAAGACATGGCGGCTCGGAAAACTCTTTCCCTTTGTATCTTTTTGAATAAGTGGTCTGATCTGCATCTGCTCATAAGGACGTGGTGCGTTGTAAACACGTCGGAATATGCTGACAACCACAAAGGCAACTCCCGGCACTAAAACAGTGTGATATAGCATCTCATATTTTTCTGAAAAAAGCAAATACAAAAGAAGCATAGGATATGCTGCCATCGTAAGTAATGTGATCACACGGTTTAGCCCCAGCATAAGCCCAAGCATTCCCGGATGCTTTCGTAAAGCATCTGCCATCTGATTATACTGCTCTTCGCGCATCCTACTCCTCCTGCACTTCACCATGCGTATCAATATATTGATTGACATCTGTCAAAAACTGTTGCCAAGCATCCTCATGCTCTACATAATAAAGTGGGCATTTTTTCCCCGTCACATCATAATGACGAATGACATCGTCCGTTGTCAACTGAAAACGTCCCATCAGATATGCCGTCAACTCCACAAGCGAATCGTAAGTCTGCTGATTAAACTTACCTGTTGCATCCGGGTGACAACACTCAATGGAAATCGTGTCGTTGTTTCTGTCATTGGAAGCATAACTGATCTCATTGGTTGGGATGCACTGCACGATCTCTCCGTCAAGACCCACAATAAAATGACTGCTGGCCATAGTCTCATGACTGTCTTTTAATCCTTCAAAATAATTACGGTTCTGGATCGCAGTGGAACCCGGATTGGCGGTATAGTGTATCACAATCCCCTTGACTTCATTCATCGCAAGTCCCGGTCTGGAATAATCATTGGTGGATAAGAGTTCCACATCAAGTTGCGGCTGCTGACTCACTACCTTATGGGCTGTTCTGCCCGAAAATACTTCAACTACCTTGTGTCCGATTCCCAGAAGTATTGTGATGGCACCAACTGTTGCTAAAAAGAGAATCACGATCTCCAAGATCAATTTTTTCTTTTGTTTTTTTGTAAATTTATGTCTTTTCTTCTTCGTTGCCATAAATCTATTATAGCCTTTTTTTTCATTTTCTCAATGCACAATAAAAAAAAGGTGCCAGAAATAAACCAACACCTTCCTAAATGTACAAAGCTGGATATAAAACTCACGCTATGTATTATAAACTGTATATATGAACCTGGCCTGTAATCCCACTGCCGTCCTTTGGCACTTCCTTCGGACGTCCATACGGATCCGGTGTGCTGCTCATCTGGCGTTCCAGTGTTGTTGCGACCTCAATGCGGATCTTATTTTCGCCTGCTGCCAAGGCATCTGACAGGTCGAATACATAAGGGGCAAAGATCTGCAGTCCCAGATGCTTGTCGTTGACATAGACATCCACAGTCTCAAAGGCATCCGTAATCTCAAGCCAGTATCTCTTTCCGGCCTCTGCCCTTAGTGTATTCTCATATCGAATCCAACCGGAAAATTCCGGATCTACCTTGGCATAATCATCCGGGAAGGATACTTCTTCGGCATCGGAAAATGCAGGATAGTCGATACTCTTTACGGTACTTCGTTTCCATGTATGCAGAGGTGCCAGTTCTTTGGCTTCATCTGCAATTGCAGTCTCTTCCGTCACGGCACCAGCAAGCATTTGATCCGTCCCTGCATCCTGAGCCAGCAATAGGAAACGGCTCTTGCCCGGAGCAAGTCTCAGGCTGATTTTTCCATCCTTATCATCACTTGCATAGATTTTTTGCTCCCATGCATCATATACATAGACAGAAATTGTCTTTTCTTTTTCCTGCACCAGATCAAGACTTCCCTCGTAAACTTCCTTTCCTTCGTTGACCAGCATGTAGATCTGCATGCCGTCTTCCTTAATATAATGATAATAACGGATGTAGGAATCCTGCGGTGCTATGGTAATATCAGCCACTTCTTTTGTCTTCTCCGCGATGTCAGCCAAGCCTATGATCTCTGCGTCCGCGAGATTCTCTTCCAAAACCTGCTCTGATATTTCTCCATCAAACACTCCCTCCGGCTTCCCATCAACAAAATATACCGGCAGACCGGCGTCGGTAAGTTTCTTTACGTCTGATACAAATGCTGCATCCATAAACTGCATATACGGTACAAGAACTGCCTGATACTTCTGTGTATTGATCTGCAAACTGCCAGTTTCGATCTTTGTATGATATGTTTCCTTGTCTGAAAAAGCATCAAATGGGACAAAATCAAATTCCACCTGATTTTCCGCGAGGGCTCTTGCCACCTTTTCATCCGGCAGAACCTTTCCTGTCCACTCACCTTCTCCATGATAGAGCAAAGCCACCGGTGCCACATGTCTGCCACCGGAAATCAGTTCATTGGCACGATTCATATAAACCATCAATGGTCCAAATGCCTTATACTCCGGATTGTGTCCATGTGCATAGAAATGTGGTGGGCAGTCCGGATCCGGGAACTGTGCTGCACTAAAGGCATGCGGAACATAGTGGTTGACACCTCGCACCATAAAGTGATCTGCCAGATATTTTTCCAGACGAAGTCCCTCCTGCCATCCGTAGTTTCCAAAGATCTCACACATAGCATTTCCATGCTTTTTCTCGTCCAATGCTGCCAGCGAACTTGCCAATTTTCCAAGCATAAAGTGATAAAACTCACCATTTCTTACCTGAAATACACCAAGGTCATAATTATCATCTTCGCCCTGTGGATATACCTGTCCACCGATATCATCAATGCCTGCCATATCCTGTCCAAAAAGTGACCGGAAGTAGTGTCCTAACGTAGAACCTGTCCGGCAGTGCTGTCCGTTATCCTCAATGATATGTCCGATGTACTGCACACCGTGGTCGCGACACCAATCACCGATCTGGTAAGAAAAATTCTTCTCTACCAGTCGTGTCAGTATATCCATATATGTATATCTAGCTTTTGCGCGCTGACTCTCATCGCCCTCAGTCTCCCAGATCAAAGGCAGTTTTCGGGCAAAATCTGCACCCAGTTGCGCCTTTAAAGCCGCCTCCAATTCCTGTCCCCATGGGTAGTCCATATCAAAACCAATGCCCATCTCATGGTGCAGTTCATACAGATGACCATTACCGAGTTCCGGTTCATCTGAGAAAAATCCTGCGATCGTCTTGCCAAAATCACCTGCATAGTGCTCCCAATGCTTTTCATAGACGGCATCGATCAGCACCCGGCAGGATGCACCATCCGTCATATTGATATAGTCCGGGTGTGGACCACGGTTTCTTGTGGTGTTCATCTTGTACAAAACGCCATCTTCCTGTGGTGTATATGTGAACGTGCCGTCTTCTGCAACAAGTCCTGTCAGATCTTCTGCCCGTCCATCCGAAAAATGTACGGATATCCCAAGCAGTCTATCATCTGCAAATGCCGATTGCGGCTTGCTTTCATCCTTGCCGCCAAACATCATGGCAATCTGTTTTTCTACATCCCCAGGCTTCTTCTCATCCGGATGTTTCACCTGGTCTGCATCCAGCGACAAGACCTCCCCTGCTTTCAAAACATACTTCTGGCAGCAGATACTACGTCTGGCCAGAGAAAGCGGTTGGTCCTTCATGGCTCCGTTGGCAAAGCCAGTTGGGAAATGGCTGTCATCCAGAATCCACACCTTCATGTTACGTTTTCTCGCCTCGTCCAGGATCACATCCATATCCTGCCACCATTTGTCACCGCAGAAATCCGGATGTGGACGACTCTCCACACAGACCGCTCCAATATTTGCTTCATCAATCGCTCTCATGTAATCACGGAGCGTATCCTCGTCCTCTCCATGCTGCCAAAAGAATGGCAGAATGTAATTTTCATGCTGATCGTTTAAAATCCTCTCAATTGTTTGACTCATCGCCTATCCTCCTCGTTTTCCTATGTTTCAAGACAAATTTTCTCGAAAATATACTTATCTTATTTTAGATTATACGAATCTCCTAATTCCTCTGTAATCTCTGAACTTAGCCATTGTATTGACCAAACTTCACATTTATGTTATGAAATAATAAGATAGACAGGAGGACAGCACATGACACCGGAACATCTTGATGAATTTTTACGACAGGAAAACGACTATGAAAAGGATCCCAGCGCCACCTTTAATCTTACGGCTTTTAACGAGATCCTCTTACATATGACCTCTTTCCCCTACATAGAGGATTCTAAGGCTTTTACAGAACATATGATAATTTCTGCCGATGGTGTTATTGCATCCAAGCAGGATCGTCATCATGCGGTACTTCCCCATGCGCATAACTGGATGGAACTGGCATATATGTATTCCGGTCACGCCGATCTCACCATTGCCGGTCAAAAGATTTCTCTGGTTCAAGGGCAATGTATACTGATAAACTACAATGTTTCCCATTCCTGCGCCCCATGTGGTCACGATGATATTTTGATAAACCTCCTTTTGAGCCGTAATTATCTGCAAACGAATTTCTTTAACCGTTTTTCAGACAGCGGTTCTCTCGCCCACTATCTGATTGCCTCGCTTAACAATGAAAATAGGGAAAACGGTTATATCCATTTTAAATCGGCCGACAATCGCAGGCTTTCCGTTTTTATGCGGGAATTTCTGTGTGAATACTACGACAAAAGTATCCATTATAATGACTATCTGGACAGCCTTACGACCCTGATCTTTTTGGAACTTTCCGACATTTATAAGGACGAATCCATCCGGGATGCATCAGAACACAATGAAATTCTTTCCATCCTTCGTTATATTGAAGGCAACTACCGCAACTGCACCCTAAAAAGTACCGCAGAATTTTTCCACATGAATCCCAATTATCTGTCCGGTTACATCCACAAACACACAGGAAAAACTTTTAAGTCGCTTATTCAAGAACAGCGGATGATGCTTGCCACAAGACTTTTAAGCAACTCCGATCTTCCTGTCACAGACATTGCCCTGCAGGCCGGTTATGAAAATATCACCTTTTTTTACAAGAAATTCCGTCAACTCCACGGATGCTCGCCGGCAGAATACCGGAAACAATTCCAATAAAAACCTTCCCATACAAAGGATTTCCATGTAAAATAACCTATTCAGACAAAAGTTATGCTAGAAAGGATATAAGTAGTAAATAAAAGGAACACCGCCTCTTTGATTATAAAGACCGGTGTTCCTTTTCTTATTCCTTAATTGGCATTTGTATTGTTTGGTTTGGTCGTTTTATTGTTGTCTGTCATATTGTCTGTGGCATTTTCCACACCATTGGTCACATCTTTGACACCATCGGATACGCCGTCGGTCACATCCTTAACGCCGTCGCCTACACCATCGACAACATCATCAATGATGCCGCCGCCATTCTCCTTCGTCTTTGTGTCATCACTTGTGTCCTTCTTGTTGCCTCCGGTCGCGTCGTTGACATTCTGCGTTTCGTTCTTATTATTGTCGGTTGTGTTCTTGTTGGTTCCGCAACCTACAAAAGTAGCGAGTGCCAATACCGAAAGTGCCAATACCAGCAGAAGTTTTCCTTTTTTCATCGCGATATTCTCCTTTACACAATTTACCTCGTTCCTTGCAAGGCATTTATAGTATGGCTTGGATTTTCTGTTTTTATACCTAGTCCTATGCGTTTTATCGTTTTCGCTTGAGTGGGAAGATCAGGGCTCCCAAATAACCAAAGATGAGTGCCGCCGAAATCCCCACAGCCCCGGCCTTGAGCCCACCTGCAAAAGTTCCTAAGAATCCCTGTTCTTCCACGGCTTCTTTGACGCCTTTCCATAAGACATTGCCAAAGCCAAGCAGGGGCACTGATGCACCTGCGCCTGCAAATTCCACAAAAGGTTCATAGATGCCGATGGCTCCTAAAAGTGCTCCTGTGCAGACCAGAAGTACCATGATACGCCCCGGCAACATTTTTGTTTTTTCCATTAAGATCTGTACCAGGGCACAGATCAGACCGCCAATGACAAATGCTTTTACATAGTCCATCATGCCACCTCCTCATGTTCGATCACGACACCATGCGCAATGCCTGGTACACTGTTGCCCTCATTGAAACTGACCGGAGATAAGAGCGCTCCCGTCGGAATAAATAAGATCCGTTTCCATTTGCCAGATATGACACGGGGCAGATAATAGGATGCCAACGTGACCGCTGAGCAGCCACAGCCGGAGCCTCCCGCACAGGTGTGCTGCTCGTCTGCATCAAAAATCTCCATGCCACAGTCATAGTGATTGTCTGTGATGTCGCATCCACCGATACTGCAAAGTTCTGCCAGGATCTCGCTTCCCACACTTCCCAGATCCCCCGTGATGATGGCATCATAATCTTTGGGACTCCGCTCAAAATCTTTCATGTGGTTTAAAATGAGGACAGATGCTGCAGGAGCCATGGCAGCCCCCATATTCTGTGCATCCCGGATGCCCAGATCCATGATCTTTCCCGTCGTGATGCCTGTGATCTTTGCCCCGGATTTAACCGTTCCCAAAATATAAGCACCGCTGCCTGTGACCGTCCATGTCGAACAAAGTGGTCTTTGGTTGGCATATTCTATAGGAAAACGGAATTGCCGCTCTGCTCCGCCAAAGTGTGAGGAAGTGACCGCAGCAACAAGATCAGCATAGCCTGCCGCAACGCTCATGGCTGCCAAAGATAAGGCTTCTCCCACCGTCGAGCAGGCACCATACAAACCAAAAAATGGTCTTTGAAACTCCATCAAGCCAAAAGAGGATGCAATGGTCTGTCCCAAAAGATCGCCCGCAAAGAGATAGCGCAACTGCTCTCCGTCCATCCCTGCCTTCCCCAGTGCCAGCGTCAGCGACTCTTTTTGCATCTCGCTTTCCGCACGTTCCCAGGAATCCGCGCCAAATCGGTCATCCGTACAGATCATGTCAAAACAATCCCCCAGTGGTCCCTCTCCTTCCAATTTTCCAACAACAGATGCCGTCTGCATGATATAAACCGGCTTCGGCAGACAGAGACTGTCCGCTCCCATTTGTATTTGCATACTATCCTCCTCGCCACAGGGACGTTCCTTTTGCCACAAGGAGTGTCCCCTTTGGCTCGTTCCCATGTTTTCGTTATTTTTCTATAGGATAGGATGCGTAAATTGAAGAAAAATATACTGATGAAACACCATTGATAGAAAATATTCAGATTGAATATCTTTGATTTCAAAAAATTGATGCCAAAGGGACGCTCCTTGTGGCAAAAGGAACGTCCCTAACGACCACTGCCCTGGCGAAAGAGGTCTGCCATCTGGGCATCGTACTCATCCGCCGGACGGTAGCGCAGAAGCAAGGTTTTCAGATAAGCCTTGACCGGCTCAGTCTCTTCATCCGGTGTATAAGACGCTAAGGCTTCATCCACGATCTCCTTCATGACAAGCGGTGCGGTTTTCTCATCCACCGCCAGATCCATCAGACCTTTTAATTTTCCACAGGCATAATAATATTCATAGTTTCCCACCAAAATGGATGCCTGCATATCCAATTTCTTTTCTACAGCATTGACTGCCAATTCTTCTACCATTAATTACCACACTCCACACTGATCTCGTTAAATACACCCATGATATCGTCAACTGCAAGATCCTTTTTCTCCTTCCCGGACTTATCAAGAATCGCCTGCCCCTGATGCATCATCAAAAGCCGGTCACCATATTCCACTGCATAACGGAGATTGTGGGTGACCATCATGGTGGTCAGATGTTTTTCGGCTACGATCTTACCCGTCAGTTCCATAATGATCTCTGCTGTCTTTGGGTCTAATGCCGCCGTATGCTCATCTAAGATCAGCATGTCGATCGGTGTCATGGTCGCCATCAAAAGTGCCACTGCCTGCCTCTGTCCGCCGGAGAGGGAACCAACCTGCGTACGCATCTTATCTTCCAGCCCAAGTCCCAGCGGAAGCAGCAACTCCCGGTAATAATCTTCCCGGCTCTTTTTGACGCTCATACCCAGATTGTATGGCTTACCCTTATTGTCCGCAAGTGCCATGTTTTCCAAGATAGTCATATGCCCGCAAGTACCCTTGGAAGGATCCTGATAGACACGCCCGATACTGCGATGGCGCAGATAATCTTTCTGCCTTGTGATATCCTCGCCCCCAATCAGGATCTGCCCCCGATCCACACCGATACTGCCACAGATGATATTTAAAAGGGAAGTCTTTCCCGAACCGTTACTGCCGACGATGGAAACAAATTCTCCATCCTGGATCGTCAGATTGAAATCGTCAAACAGGCACATCTCGCTGACGGAGCCTGCATTATAATATTTGTGAATATGCTTTAATTCGATCATGCCCGCTCCTTTCTACGCTTTCTGCCCTGATATTTCTCGATCCTTGAGGAAAGTACCAGGATCAAGAGGAATAAGACTGCCGTTACCAGTTTTAAGTCCGTGGATTGTAGTCCGATACGGATGGCTGCTGCCACACAGCCCTTGTAAAGGATGGATCCCAGGATCACGCTGATAGAAAATCCAAAAACGCTGATCTGTCCGAAAAGTGCTGTTCCAATGATGACCGATGCCAGACCAATGACTGCGGTTCCAACACCCATAGATGCATCAAAAAAACGCTGCTGCTGGGCGAACATGGAGCCACTGAGGGAAACCAGACCGTTTGCAATGGCAAGTCCTAAGATCTTGATCTTGCCCTTGTCAATCCCCATCGAAGTCACCAGTGTTTCGTTGTCCCCGACTGCCTTTAAAAGATAACCGGATTTTGTCTTTAAGTACCAATCCAGCACACATTTTACGATCACGACAATGATCGCAATGATGATCAAATTCTTATAAGGCGACAGGGCACCGCCAAGCAAATGATTGGTCAGACTATTGTTATAAATATTGTCATAATTGTAGATCGGCAGATTTGCCTTTCCCGCAATACGAAGGTTGACCGAATAAAGTGCCGTCATCATGATGATGCTGGCTAAAATATCCCGCACCTTTAATTTTACATGAATGAGTCCTGTGATCGTCCCTGCCATAAGTCCTGTTGCAAAACTAAGAAGAAGGGTCAGATATGGGTTCATGCCCTGTGAGATCAAAACAGCAGACAAGGAAGCCCCCAAAGGGAAGCTTCCATCTACTGTCATATCCGGGAAATCCAGGATCTTGTATGTGATATACATACCAAGTGCCATGATCGCGTAGATCATACCTTGTTCAAAAACACTGATAACTAAAGTCATTTTATTCCTCGCTTACTGTGATCGTATCAAATACTTCTGCTTTTTCGGTAAATGTATTTGGTAAATCGATACCTAACTTATCTGCCACTTCTGTGTTTGCGTAGTAACTTGGGTCTGTGATCTTTTCAAATGGCATTTCAGAAGCCTTTGCCTGACCCTTTAAGATCTTTGCTGCCATTTTTCCGGTCTGGATACCCAGTTTCTTGTAGTCGATACCTGCTGCTGCAAGACATCCATTCTTTACCTGCTCTACTTCGGAACCGAATACCGGAATGTTTGCCTGATTTGCATGCTCAAGTACGGTCTGTAAACCGCTGACTACGGTGTTGTCTGTCAGGTTGGTAATGCAGTCTACCTTGCTTACCATGTCTGCTGCTGCCATATCCACATCAGCGATGGTGTTGATACCGGTCTCTACGATCTCAAATCCGTAATCCGGTGCATATTCTTTGTAAGTTTCAATGGTGCTGACTGAATTTGTCTCGCTTGTGGTGTAGATAATACCGATCTTCTTTGCATCAGGCATCAGTTCGCGGATCATCTCTAACTGTTCCTTGACCGGAAGTGCATCGGATGTTCCTGTGATATTTCCTACGGAATTTCCGTCATCATCTGCAATCTGCGCTGCGACCGGATCGGAGATTGCCGTATAAACAACCGGGATCTCTGTATTCATTGCAGAATTGTATGCGCTCATGGCACAAGGTGTTGCAATGGCACAGATCATATCGACCTTTTTGGAAACATAGTTGTCTGCGATCGTGCTTGCTGTACCGGTATCGGTCTGGGCATTGTCATAAAGGACTGTCAGGTTCTCGCCCTCAACAATACCTTCTTCCTTCAGCCCCTCCAAAAAGCCTTCACGGCAATTATCCAAAGAGCCATGCTCCGCAAACTGGGCAATACCGATCGTGTACTCTGTGTCGGATGACTTCTTGCTGTCACTGCTTGCGTTTCCACAACCTACTGCTCCGATTGCCATCATTGCTACCATCATTCCTGCTACAATTCTTTTCTTCATTTTCTTTTCCTCCTAGAATTCAATACTTTTTCAAAGACATTTGCCATTCTTTGAATGATGTATGAATCGGATTCGGAATTTGGACTGGTAAATAGGATAATAAAAAAACCGCCCCAGAAAAACTCTGAGGCGGTAATAAAATCATTATCGCGGTACCACTCAAATTGGCTGCTATGCAACCCTCTCATTCCACATACCATCATACGTGCCAGTTTAGTAACGAGTCTGGTTCCCGTCATCCCCTACTCTGAAAAGATCATTTCAGGCATGCCCTCACAAGTCCATTCCTAACTTTTTGCATTGCCATCTTCCACCAACGATGACTCTCTGTGAATGTTCCAAGATAGTACTTCTCTTGTTCAACGGTTTCTCAAATATATGTTATTTATACTCCAATGTTGTCCCTCTGTCAAGAATTTTTTATAAGGATTTTTACAAAAAATCTTTTCGTACCCTGCTAAGGATTCCATCCGTCACCCCCGTATTGTGCCGCATCCGCCGCTCCAAAGAAGATAGGGTTCTTACCTGCAGATCCAGATCATAGGTCACTTTATGCTTCTTACAATCCAGCCAGGCGATCGCATCCATGACCATATAAAGTTCCAGATACATATTGCCCAAGAGAATGGTCTTGAGCAGATGATAATCCTCATAGACACATAAGAGCATTTCATAGAGATAGTATATGTAATACTTGCGGTATTTGTCATAAGTTCCCGGCATTTCCTCTTCCATTTCCTGCCAGATCTTTTCAAAAAAGGCTCCTGCTTCCTCTGCCGTCTTACCATTACAAAGACGATAATAAAGCCGGATACATTTTTTCAGGTAAGCGTTGTTGACCGCCAGATTTGGCAGATCCAACTGATGCGCAATGACCTTATCTACCAGATCCATAGGGAAAAATAACATCTGCCTTGGTGCACCTGCATCCAAATCCTCCTGTTCTCCTACCCGCCTGCTTTCCTGACACCGGTTCCTATAGGCATCTAACACGGTATTTGCCTCAGCACGCTTATCACGCATCAGATGCTCATGCATGGCATCGAAGCACCGGTATTGCCGGTATAAAAGTGCGACGTCAAAACGCTCCTGCGTCTGTGCCTCATCCACCATGGTCTGACGCAGATCCTGTAAAAATTCTAAAAAAGGAAGATCCTCATTGCCTATCTTCCAAAGGATCTCTCTTTCTTCCTTTTGCCAAGGAAGCATGGAAAGCGGCTCTTTTTCCTCTAAAAACAGGCGTGCCACCTCCGGACAGGCAAGTTCTAAGGCGATCTCCGCAAATGCTTCATAAGAGATCGTGCGCCTCGGATATTCCCTGCATACACGCGGCATCAGATCCGTCCTGCCCTCCTGCTGCAAACCGCACAATCCCTCCCCGGTATGATAGGGACAGGATCCCAAACGCTTTCTGATCTGGGGGCTATCTGTCTTTTGTCCTTTGATATTTCGCAGGAGAGTCTTTCTACGGTCTGCCGGCTCCTGCTCTATCTTTTCCATCGTTTTCGCATCCACCAAAATCTGCCAGCCCTTGCAACAAGTCTTGGGGCATACCCCCTTGCTGCAATGAAATTTATCTAAAAAGGAAATCCCGAAATACTTCATACTATTTGTCCTCATCCGTCTCCTGTGCTATACTGTTCCGCGAACGAAATCATTTACGCTACGAAAAAGGAGATCTTCATGAAATTAGATGCCGTAATCTTTGATATGGACGGAACCATTACAGACACCGAAAAATTTTATAACCGCACCTGGCCACTCGCTTTTGCCGCCTGCGGTTATCCTGATTTTACCAGAGAAGATGCCCTGATGCAACGAAGCCTCAATCACGCGGATGCACAAAAACTCTGGGGCAGCCGCTACGGGGAGGATTTCTCCTTTGAGACCGTGCACCAATACAACACAAAACTGGTTTTGGATCTCATGGAAAAAGAAGGTATCGAGACAAAACCAGGCTTAGACCAACTGCTGACCTATCTCAAAGACCACAAGATCCGGGCGGCTGTTGCCACTGCCACCAAACTGGATCGCGCTTTGGAACGTTTAAAGACAGTCGGACTGGAAAACGCTTTTGATACCGTGATCAGTGCTTCCATGGTAAAACAGGGCAAGCCTCACCCGGATGTCTATCTGCATGTCTGCAAGGAACTGGGCGCGGATCCGGCGCATTGTCTTGCTCTGGAGGATTCGCCTAACGGGATCCGTTCGGCACATGATGCCGGATGTATTACCGTCATGATCCCGGATCTTACCATGCCGACACCGGACATTGAGCCACTGCTTTATGACTGGGCTGGCGATCTTTCCAAGGTCATCCCTCTAATCGAACGCTTACAGGCAGAATAAGAAGACACAAAAAGCAAAAGAGGCATGCACGCAGCATGCCTCTTGTCATTTCAAAAGCCTGTCTTTTATTTACCCTCATAGGTCACAACAGATGCGACATCATACTTTGCCAACTTATCTCTGCCGTGAAGTCCTGCAAGTTCCATCAAGAATACGATCTTGACAACCTCGCCGCCAAGTTCTTCTACCAGTTGTGCAGCAGCCTCGATCGTTCCACCGGTCGCGATCAGATCATCTACCAATACCACCTTTTGTCCCGGCTTGATAGAATCCTTGTGCATCTCGATCGTTGCAGAACCATACTCCAGATCATATGTCTTGGATACGGTAGCACATGGCAGTTTACCAGCCTTACGAACCGGCACAAATGGCTTGTTCAGCGCATAGGCGATCGGCACACCAAAGATAAATCCTCTGGACTCTGCTCCTGCGATCACATCAAAATCCACGCCATCCAGCAACTTGATCATCTCATCGATTGCCAGATGTAGTCCATCTGCTTCCTGCAAAATACTTGTAACATCACGGAAGATAATGCCTTCCTCCGGAAAATCCGGAATACTTCTTATGTAGTCTTCAACCTTTTTCATCGCTTGACCTCTTATCTTTTATTTTATAATGTCCGATACCCTGCACCAAACACCAAGTCCTATCTCATGTTATACTCATGCGCCCCACATGTCAAGTGGCAGCCTTGTCCTTTTCCAGTATATCTTTCATCTGCTCACAGATCGCAATACTGGTATCCAGATCCAGATTTCTGACACTAGCCGCCAGTTGATCGATCCTTACCTGCAAAGTTTCCTCATAGGCATAGCCCTCCAGGATCTGCATGATCTGATCTATGCCGTCATAATCCAGATTTTCCGCATCGGCACATAACATAGAAAGCATACCAAGGATCCATGCTCTATCTGTCATATTTGGTTTCTTTTCTAACGGCTGCATATGCACCGAAAGATTTTGCCTGCAAGCCTCGACTTCTTCCATCAAAACGCCATGCAGATGTCGCAGACGTTCTTCCTTGCCGTCTCTTGCCGCATATTCTAAGATCCTGGCAAGCGCGGATGCCTGCATGGCTCCGATCAACGCCAGATTGCTCTTTAGGGCATGCACCTTGATCCGATAGGCATCTATCCCCTTAGGGCCGGAAATATCCTGATATAAAAGATCCAGTTCCGCAACAGCGCTCTCACAGCCATTATAAAAATCTTCCACGGATTCCCACAACATCTGCGCATTCAGAAAATGCAAGAGCCCATATTCCCAGTCAAAGCCTTCCACCTGCGGCAGTTCCTGTAAGGCTTCGTGATTTTTTTCACCGTAGACTTCGGAGTTATTGCCGGAAAGTTCTATAGGCTCCACATGGATATTGTGGAGTGCCAATTGCTCTACGATCAGATTTTCCAAGCGATGGGAATCGATCGGTTTGGACAGATAGTCCGTAAAACCGATCTGCATATACTGCTCCTTGGCACCGATGATGGCATTTGCCGTCAGTACGATGACCGGCGTATCCTTGCAGCGGTTCTCCTGCATGCTCTGCATATAAGAAAAAGTCTCGACACCGTCCAGTTCCGGCATCATATGATCCAAAAAGATGATATCATAATGGCGCTTTTTGACCATTTCCAGACAGGTAAAGCCATTGTCCACCTCGTCGATCTGGATCTGTGTATGCTTGAGCAGTTTGCAAAAGACCTTGCGGTTCATGGCATTGTCATCCACAAGGAGAACATGCACATTTGGCGCCAGAAAAGTAAAATGCTGCTCTTTGCTGTTGTCTGCATTCTTTTTATCCTTGACCTGGAAATGCCCGATCGGGGTCCAATCTTTGACACGCTGTTTTAGATCAAAATAAAAGGTAGAGCCCTGCCCATAGACACTCCTGACCTGTAGGTTAGAGTCCATCATATGCAAAAGATTTGCCGTGATCGCCATACCAAGTCCCGTACCCTCGATGTTGCGGTTGGTCTTTTCGTCGATACGCTCAAATGCCTCAAAAAGACGATGCAGGTCTTCCTCCCGGATCCCCGCTCCGGTGTCTTCGATCTCAAAATGCAGGACTTCCGAATCTTCTTCCTGGTGCCCGGTCACGGAAAAATTGATACCGCCCTCTCTGGTGTATTTGATGGCATTGCTCATGATATTATTGATGATCTGGCGCAGGCGCAGGGAATCTCCCCGATACATGGCAGGCAGTTTCTCATCCACATGGATATGCAGATACAAGCCCTTTTCCTTAGCACGCAGACCGAATACCGTCACGGTATCGTGTAGCACATCACACAGTTCGTAATCATCTGCCATCAATTCCATCTTACCGGATTCAATTCTGGAAAAGTCCAAGATCTCGTTGACGATCTCAAGCAGGGATTCCGTTGAAGTCCGAATATCCTGTGCCAGACTTCTGGTATTATCTTCCCTGGTCTCACGCAGGATCATTTCATCCATGCCCAGAACCGTATTGATCGGTGTTCGGATCTCATGCGACATATTTGCAAGGAAATTGCTCTTGGAATGGTTGGCGATCTCTGCCTCTCTCTGCGCATGCTTTGCTTTTTGCGTCACTTCCAACAGAAGTTTGTTTTTCTCCTCCACGATGCTATCCTGCTGCTTTTGCATCCATGCCTGCACCTTGACGATCAGACCTACCGCCACCGTCGTGACAAAGATACTCTGAACCACATCGAGGAAAAAACTTGCCCGCAGCATCTGCCCGTGCACCAATTGTGGATATTTGTAAGAGAGCCAATAACAACCGATGATAACGATAGCATCCAAAGACAACATAACAACAAAATTTACGCCATCCAAAAGCAGGAAAATAAATAAGATTCCCAGCGCAAACCAACTGGACATTCCACTTTCAATACCGCCTTGGGAGAAAAAGATGCCAGGAAATAAAAAGAAGCAACTCACAATAACCATAAAATTGGAGGCTACACCCAGCCGCCCCTTATAATTTGCCAGATAAAAAGGAAGGACAGCGATCAGAATTGCCACAATAAAGATCGGCACCGGCTGTACCGGCAATAGCGATGCTATTGCCATGATAATAGAAAATACTCCGCCCAGCACTGCGACCACGACCATCACATTAAATAGAACCAGCCGCATACCCTTGGTACGCACATTGAAAAAACTTTTGATCTTATCCACAAAACTCTGCATAAATTCCCCCACGATATCACGTCAATATTATGTTTATTATAACGCGACTGCCGCGAAAAAACCATCCTTACTTATTCCAGACTATCCCTTAAGCACAACTTGCCCCATCCTGTCCTCTCAGACGGCATAGGCTCTCCCAGCAAGGGAAGCGCCCCACGCAAAAGATATGCCTTCAACTTTTCCCCATAGGCATATGAATCATTCCCTTCCAGAATCCCCCACTGCATGATCAGGGCAGCCGAACCGGTCACAAAAGGTGTTGCCATGGAAGTGCCGCTTCTTGTCACATAACCACCGCCCGGCGCGCAGGATGTGATATCCACACCCGGTGCCACCAGATCCGGCTTGACTTCCCCGGTCACCCAAGCAAATCCCCTCCCCGAAAAGGAGGCATACTGATTTCTCCTGCTGTCATATGCTCCCACCGAAATGACCTTGTCGGCAGTCGACGGCACCGTCAAAGTCGTTTCCTCACTCGCCTGTAAAAAGCCGGTATTTTCATTCAGACTTCCCCCCGTCTGCAGCCAAAGAGCATAAGAGCCATCCTTGATCCGCCGAGGCAAGAGCCTGATCGTCCAGACGCCAGCATCCACATAATCTGTCCTTGGCAAAAATGCAAAATAAATCTCCTGATAAATCTGGTAGGGACTTGGTGCGTCAAAGAAAACATGAATCTCTGTATTGTTCCATACATAAGATGCGATCTGCCCTTCCCCGACTCCCTGCTCACTATCTAAAAAACGGAAAACCTGACTCTGATCCGGTGCCAAAAGCACCAAATCCACAACATCCTGATAGCGTTTCCAAAATTGCAGATTGACACTGGTCTCATAGACATCCACTGCCAGTTCGATTCCTAATTCCTGTCTGAATGCAGACAGTCTCCCTTGCTGATGCAATGCCTCCTGTCCCTCATTCCCGGTACCGATCGCAATCGCCATCTTCCACTGATTTGCCACCTGGGATAGATAAGTCTCCAAAAGCGATGTTCCTGTGTGGGATCCATAGTTATTTCCAAAACTGATATTGATCGCCACCGGTTTCCTTTCTTCTATGGATTTTCGCTTGACATACTCCACTGCTTCCATCAACTGGGTGGTCAAAGGGAATCCACCGGATCGGGCTGTCCCTAGTTTTACGACGATCAGGGGACTTTCATATGCCACTCCCCGGTTTCTCCCCCCGGATGCCCTGCCGTTTCCTGCCGCAATCCCTGCCACATGGGTACCATGCCCGGACGGATCTGTCACCGGTACTAAAGAAAGTGCCGACGTGCGATCCTCCGCTGCCAGCGCCTGATCGATCTGCGCCTTACTGTATTCTTTTCCATCCGCAAAAAGCCATGCGATCCGGCTGCTTCCATCCGCATTGCGAAAATCCGGGTGAAAATAATCAATGCCCGAATCGATAATGGCGACAAAAATCCCCCGGCCAGACAAAGGTCCTACCGGGGTCATCTCTTGTTGTAACGGCCAGATACAGGATGCACGCACGCCCTGTGCCACTCCTGTTACGATCCGTTTGGGTTGCTCTATATAAATCACACTATCCTGCGCCGCCAGCGCCTCGATCGCATCCTCTGGGACAAGTGCCGTGACATAGCCACCGCTCAATTCCTGAAAACTTGCCTGGGGAAAAGCCTGCCGCAAGGTCTGCACCGATCCTGCCAGACGCAGGATCAACTCCCATGACTGGCTTTCTTTTTCATAGCCTGCCGACAGACTGCCGGATTTCTCCAGTTCTTCTGTAGGAAGCTGCAACGCCAGTTGCAGCGATGCATCTATCTTATCGCTGATCACATCCATAAATTACATCTGATGACGCACGATCAGATACTCGTCATTGGACTGATAGTAAGGACAAGACGCCGTATTTCCCATCAAAAAACGTACCATATCATCCTCATCCAGATCCATATCACACACATAACATTCATCTTCGTCATCATAGACAAAATTATTGCACATTTCACAGTTTGAAGCCTCTGCCATGCTCATCTCTCCTTTTTTTGTCATTCTATGACTTGTGTCATCCCTTCATGCCAAAAGTCTTTATACAAAGATAAAGCGGAGCAATCCGCCAACCAGACATGCCGCTAAGATTGCCGCCAACATAATGGCATACTGATAGCCTTCATGCTCGCGTCCCCACTTGGTATGCATGACGCCCAGATAAATCCCAAGCCCTGCAAAAATAGCGATGACATTTATAATCATATTCAACCAATCCATAAATGATTGCCTGCCTTTCTCTCTTCTTTTATACCTGCTGCAAGATTTCTTCCAATGCCGCAAACAGACGCTCCATCTCCTCTTTGGTGCCGATGGTAATGCGCAGGAAATTGTCAATGCGCGGCTTGTTAAAGTAGCGCACATAGATATCCTTTTCTTTTAAAGCCGCAAAAATAACTGCAGCCGCCATCTTGGCATGGCTTGCAAAAATAAAGTTTGCCTTGGAATCCAAAAAAGTAAATCCCAGACGCCGCAACTGCTCTTTTGCCCATTCTCTGGTCTCAACGATACGGTCGACCTGCTCCTTAAAATAAGGTGTATCCTCCATGGATGCCTTGCCGATCTGTATGGTCAGTCGATCCATGGTATAAGAGTTAAAGGAGTACTTACAATCGTTCAGATAAGAGATCAGTTTGGGGCTGCCCATAGCATAGCCGATACGGCTTCCTGCCAGTGATCTGGATTTGGAAAAAGTCTGTACGACCAAAAGATTTTCATATTTTGGTAACAATGCCAGCGCACTTTTTGTTCCAAAATCCACATATGCCTCGTCAATGATCACGACAGAGTCCGGATTTGTCTTTAAGATCTCCTCGATGGCATCTAAAGACTCTGCGATTCCGGTCGGCGCATTTGGATTGGGAATCACGATCCCGCCATTTTCTCTCTTATAGTCCTCGATACAGATACGGAAATCCTTCTGCAAAGGGATCTGTACATAAGGAATACGGAAAAGTTCTGCCCAGACATCATAAAAAGAATAGGTAATATCCGGAAAGAGGATAGGCTTGTTACTGCCAAAGAAAGTCAGAAAACTCATGGCAAGGACATCATCCGATCCGACACCGACAAAGATCTGATCTTTGGAAAGTCCTTTTTCTAAAGCAATCGCCTCGATCAGATCTGCGGCTTCGGGATCCGGGTATAGCCGGAGTTCTTCCGCATCAAATCCATCTAAGACCTTTTGCACCCGAGGGCTTGGTGGATAAGGATTTTCATTGGTATTTAGTTTGATCACCTTACGTTTTGGCTGTTCGCCCGGAACATAAGGTTCCACTTTTCTAACATATGTCTCCCATCCACTCATCTGCCTCTGTCCTTTCTATAATGCGTTATATGCTGCTACTGCCGCATCTAAAACTGCCTTGTTGCTGACTTTTGCCTTTGCGGCATCCGACAATCCGTTGTAGGCATTCTGTGCTGCGTCAATGGCGGCCTTGCTGTTTACCGTCACCGGTGTGCCGATCTGATCGATCAATGCAATGACTGTATTTGCCTGATTTTGTGCATCCGCATCTGCCTGCTGTGCAATACCAGCCCAGATATTTGCATATGCATTTTCGGCATCTACCAATACCTGATAGTTGTCTACACAAGCCTTGCCGGAATCTTTTAAGGCATCGTAAGAACTACGTGCTGCGGAAATGGCTGCGCCGCTGTCCGCCGTCACGCTTCCGATCGCATTGATGGCATTCTTGCAGGCATCTGCCTGCTGCTGGGTCAAAGAATCCACGGTCTCTGTGCCTGCCAGATCATACATGAGTACCGGGAAGCCTGCCTGCACATAACTAAAGATGGTGCCGGCAGCCGAAAGTGGCAGGTTGACACAGCCATGAGAACCATAGCCCTCACGGTAACGCTGTCCACCAAAGGACTTCTGCCAGGTCGCATCATGCAGACCGATATCTCCGTTAAACGGCATCCAGTAAGATACCGGTGTTCTATAGTTTGCTCCCTTAAGGATCGCATTTCTCTCACAATATGTAATGCGAAAAGCACCACAAGGAGTCACATGACCGTTGTTTGGATTTCCGGTAACACAAGGAGTATCCATAACAACAGATCCGTTTACGACCAGATATACATGCTGTGCCGTACGGTTGATCTCCACATAAGAGTTGCCATAATCGTTGCCGTCATGGCTGGCTGCTGTGTACTGATAAACGAAATCACGGCTGACATCCTTACCACCCTTGAGATCTTCGGTCAACTGTGCCACTTCGCCATCCTTGTCGATACGCCATCCGTAGTTGCCACCCGGTACGGTAACGGTCACGCCATACTGTGTTGCCAGTTGTTTTGGCTGTCCGTAAGTATCGTATTTCTTGCTCATGGTAGAGACGAATTCTTTCATTTTTTCGGTATCAAATGCCGGCTGCATATCGTCGTCACCGGAAAGCCATGTGCCGATCGTATCCTTTGGCACAGACTCGGTCGCACTGCCGATCTGGTAAGTGATCTTGGTATCCAGATAGCCATTGAGGGTCTTGATGAGTTTCTTGACTTCCTTGCTATCCTCGGTGTATTTCGGCTGTTTGTAACATTTATCCTTGGTCAGATCCAGGGTCTTTTGCAAAGATAAGGCTGCCTGTTCTACCTTTTTGTTTAATTTTTCAACCTCGATCTCCGTACCGTAGACTTCTTTGGTGACAACAAAAGAACCATCCTTGTAGGAGACCTTTGCATTTTCGGTCGCCTTGACATCCTGATTGGTCACACAGGAGAGTTTTGCCACATTCTTTTCCAGCGTATCGGTATCACAGGAAACCAATGCATCATCCATATACTCTGCCGGTACGAACAGACGATATACCCAGAGGAAACCGTTCTGTTTCTTCAAGAGTGTCTTGATCTTCTTGTCGCTGATGTCGATCTTGAGTCCCAATTCATCGGAAGAAAGTGTTTCCTTGTCTCCTTCGCTGTCTACCACGGTGAGATCATATCCCTTTGCCGCATCTTGCAGACGGGTCTTCATGGTGGTTTCACTGGCTGCAGAAGCCTTCACACCATTGACCGTGCTGCGGAAAAAGAAGTGGCTCTGGAAAAAGATGCCAAATCCCACAAATACGATCAAAAGTGCACCTAAGACACTGCCACCAATGATGGCGATCTTCTTTTTGTCAACGTTCTTTTTCTCTTCTGTGCTCGTTTCCACAGTCGATGGTGCGTCCGTTTCTTCACCCTTTTTTGAAAATAACTTTAACATAATAATTACCTTTCCCTTACTCTACGCTCATTTATATAAGGATGCGATCTGCTCTAACCATAGTTCGGCACATGCATCTGAAGGCATTCTGAGATCTCCTCGCGGTGACAGACTGACCGTACCAACCTTTGGTCCGTCCGGCAGACACGAGCGTTTGAACTGCTGCGCAAAAAATCTGCGATAAAATGTATGCAGCCACTTTAGGATCGTGGCTTCGTCATAATCCTCTGCAAAGGCATATTTTGCCAGACGATAGATCTTTTTCGGCTCACTGCCATAACGCATCAGATGATACAAGAAGAAATCATGCAATTCGTATGGACCTACCAATTCTTCTGTCTTTTGCGCGATCACACCATCCTTTGGCGGCAGGAGTTCCGGCGATACCGGGGTATCCAAGACATCGCGCAGCACATCTGCCAATGCTTCATCGGCAAGATAGGTCGCATAGTAGGAAACCAGATAGCGCACCAGAGTCTTTGGTACAGATACATTGACCCCATACATAGACATATGGTCGCCATTGTAGGTCGCCCAACCAAGCGCCAGTTCTGACATATCACCGGTTCCGATGACCATGCCTCCTTCTTTATTGGCAATATCCATGAGGATCTGGGTGCGTTCCCTAGCCTGTCCGTTTTCATAAGTCACGTCATGGCATTCGGCATCCTGTCCGATATCTGCAAAATGCTGAAGCACAGCATCCCGGATCGAAATCTCACGGAAAGTCGCTCCCAGACTTTTTATCATAGAAACCGCATTCTGATAGGTACGGTCTGTCGTTCCAAATCCCGGCATGGTCACAGCGATTACGCCCTTGCGATCCAGTCCCAGCATATCAAAAGCACGCACGGTAACCAAAAGTGCCAGGGTCGAATCCAGACCACCGGAAATGCCGATCACCGCCGTTTTTGCTCCGGTGTGTGCCAGCCGCTTCTTCAAGCCCATAGACTGGATGTCTAAGATTTCCTCGCAGCGTCTGCGCAGGCTTGCCTCATCTGATGGTACAAATGGTGCCTTGTCTACAAAACGTGTCAGTTTCGTCTCCTGCAAAGGCAGAGAAAAATAGGTCTCATAATAGTCGGCATCTGTCATCTCATAGGTAGACATCATATGGCGTTTTGCAGCGATTGCATAGACATCTATTTCGCTTAGGACCATTCCGGTCGCAAAGAGGTCACTCTCTACTAAGATACTGCCGTTTTCCGCGATCAGGCTATGCCCGGAATAGACGACATCCTGCGTGGATTCGCCCTCGCCTGCGCTGGCATAGAGATAGGCACAATATAGGCGTGCCGATGTCATTGCCACCAGATCTTTGCGGTATGCATTCTTGCCTGTCACTTCATCGCTGGCAGACAGATTGGCGATCAGGGTCGCTCCGTACAGACAATGCCTGCCGGATGGCGGACACGGTGTCCACAGGTCTTCGCAGATCTCGGAGGCTATGACAAGTTCCGGTATCTCTCTACAACGAAAGACCTGATCTGTTCCCAGAGGTATGTCAGTCTCCTGTCCTTCCAGACAGACATTTACGATCTCCTGCATACCCGGTGTAAACTGCCTTGCCTCGTAAAACTCTGCATAATTTGGCAGATAGATCTTTGGCACAAGTCCCAGTACCTTTCCACCGCAAAGCGCTGCTGCAACGTTATATAATTTGCCCTGATGCTCCCATGGCAGTCCGACAAAAAAGATACCGGATAGGTCTTCCGTCTTTTTTGCCAGGCTAAGAAGCCCTGCCTTTGCCTGCGTCAGCAAAGTGCGCTGATAAAAGAGATCATGGCAGGAATATCCTGTAATGCAAAGTTCCGGGAATACCACGATCATAGCCCCCGCCTTAGCACTTGCTTCCATCGCCTCTTGTATCTGTTTTACATTATAAGTGACATCTGCGACACGCACCTTTGGTGTGATACAAGCCACCTTGATAAATCCGTCTTTCATACTCTTCTCTCTTATCTTATTTGCGCTTACGCATCTCGATCAATTCGTCCACGGTATAATTGTATGCCTTGTTGCAGAACTGACATTTGACCTCGATCGGCTTGCCATCCGCAATGATGTCTGCCACGTCCTCATCCCCAAGACTGCACAGACTTCGCTCCACACGCTCTGCGGAGCAATCGCAGACAAAGCCCGCATCCACTGTCTCATGGAAGGTCACGTCAAAGCCTGCCAGAACGGTCTCTAAGATCTGCTCCGGCGTCTTGCCCTCGGATAACATGGTTGTCACTGATGGCAGATTTTTGATATTTTCCTCTAATTTTTCAATGATCTCATCGGAAGTAAAAGGCATGAGTTGGATGATAAAGCCACCTGCCTGTGCCACGGTATTATCTTTATTCATCAAAACGCCAAGTCCAACTGAAGACGGCACCTGTTCACTGGTCGCGAAATAATAAGTCAGATCTTCGGCGATCTCGCCTGTCTGCAACGGTACCGTGCCCACATAAGGCTCTTTTAAGCCCATATCCTTGATCACGCGCATGATGCCCAGATCAATGGCTCCGCCGACATCTAATTTGCCGTCCTTATTGGGTGGCAGCATGACATCCGGCACATTGGCAAAGCCCTTGACATGTCCCTTGGCATCCGCTGTGACCGTGATCCCTTTCATCGGTCCGTTGCCCTGTATCTGTAGGGTCAGCATGTCGTCGTCCCCCTTCATCATAATGCCCATCATGGCAGCCGCCGAAAGCATACGTCCCAGTGCCGCGGTAACGACCGGACTGGTATTGTGGCTTTCTCTGGCAAATTCCACCAGATCCTTTGATGTAATGGCAAATGCACGAATAGCATCATCTGCCGCGGTTGCTCTTACAATGTAATCTTTATATGCACTCATCTTTTATCCTCTCTTCTTTCCCACTTCTCTTGCAATGACATATATGCGCTCGGTCTCCTCCAATACTGTCGTCATGGTATCTGCGTCTAAGATCTCAAGCAGATCCATCCCTCCCTCACGCAGTGCCTTTTTTATCGTTTCTATCTCATAGGCGCGCTGATAATGCACCTCTTCAAATCGCATAAAGTAATCCGGATCTTCCTCATCCTGAATATAGAGCGTCAGGTCATATTCGTTGATCCCGGTCGTCTCGTCAAAGGTATTCTCCCAGATAAAACTGCCCTGCTCGCGGTTCTCGGCAAAAGTATTATCCGCCAGTTGACTGCGATACTTATACGGCGTATTCAGGTCAAAGACAAAGATACCGCCCGGATCCAGATAATTATTGACTAAGCGGATAACCTCGACCAGATCTGCATATTCCACGATATAGTTCATGGAATCACATACACTGACCACTGCCGCGACCGTGCCATACAACTCAAAAGCACGCATATCCTGACACAGATAAAGGATGCCCTCTGCAGGATGCTCCATGGCAATGCCAAGCATTTCATAAGAATTATCAATGCCTATCATGTCATAGCCGGATTCTGCCAGCCGTCTTGTCATCTTGCCGGTGCCGCAGCCCAGTTCCGCTACCAGCCCCTCTGTAATTTTATACCGCGCCAAGATGCCCAGTAAATTGTCTTTCCACACATCATAAGGCACATTGTCCATAAAAAGGTCATAGACCTCTGCAAAACTTTCGTACGCTGCCATATTACCTCTTTCCTATAAAAAGGCATACTTGTCCAGTAAACCTTTTTAACCATAAGTAATACTAACACATTTATCCATAAATGCAAACGAAAAGTGGTCTTTGCCCGCCTTGAAAAAATCAGGTACAAACCTTATACTGAGAAAAACAAGACATTGGAGTATGCGGAATCATATGAAAGAAAATTTTGAACATTACATCAGCAGGAGCATCCGCTCCTTCTATCAGCATAGAATTGTATCGCCGATCATCTTTGTAGCCATCTTGGCACTGCTTGCCTTTTTCTATCCGGTCAGCAATCTCATGCGTCCGGCGAGTGCCAGTGGTGAGGACGATATCGAAAAACTATACCAAGACAATGACCGCTACATCGAGATCACGCTGAAAGACCTCTACTTTACCGGTTATACCAAGCGCTGGCTGGATAGCACGGTGGGCTATTATTACTATACGGTCATGGGCGACGACTGCATCATGGTTCTCTTGAATCCGGACGACTCCCAGCAGGGACTTCCGACTATTGACAAGATCAAGATCCGCGGCAAGATCCTATATAATTCCCATGCCATGAGCAAATTGCTGCTCTATCTGTCGGAAGATCTGGCATGGTCGCAGAACGGCATTACTTCCACGATCTCACCTTATATGATCTCACAGCCGGATGCCACCGATCTTGCAACGACACTTTTTAAACTGGTCTATATTTTAAGCGGGCTTTATGCTTTTATCAGTATCATCCGCTATACCATCTACATTGCCTTTCCGGTGCTCTCCGTACCTGTGCAGAGGCTCCGTTGTTATGGCAAGCCCCGCGAGATCTTAGCGGAAGCCGAGGAAGAACTGGCAACCCTGCCACAGCTTGCCACGGAAGACATGTTCATCACGGAGCATTATTTTATTGAAACGTCCAATTATGGTGTGGCGATCGTGCCGATCAGTCAGATCATCTGGATCTACAAATACTCTACCCTGCATAAGTTTTTGTGGCACCACTTTTCTATTTCCTATACCTTGCATATTACTGCCGCCAAACGTCAGTACATTCATTGTCCGAAAAATATCAAGTCTGACATTGATGGTATCATGGACTATCTGGCAGAAGCCAACCACGATATTCTGGTAGGATTTAACGAAGCCAACCGTCTTAAGGTCGAGGAGATCCAGGGCGACCTTGCCCCGTTCAAAAAGTTCTGGGCATTTCTCAGTAAGAAAGTGTAGGCGACAGTTCGGGCTGGGGATGTGGACAGATGCTGAGGCGAATTTCCTATCACACAAAAATCCCTGCAAGAAACGCCAGCACGTCTCCCGCAGGGACCTTCTATTTTATCTTTTCAGACGGACTATGCTCCCATCTTCTTTTGCATCCACGCATACAGATCCTCATATACTACCTGACGGTCTGTCTCATTTAAGATCTCATGGCGATCATCCTTGTATAATTTCAAGGAAACATCCTGCATGCCTGCTGCAAGGAACTTGTCTCTGGCAGCCTCAACACCCTTGCCCATATTTCCAACCGGATCACTATCACCGGAAACAAAGAAGATCGGCAGATCCTTCTTCATCTTTGCGATGTTGTTTGGATCATTGTCATACTTGGTAGACTCTACCAGTCCACGGTATGCACCTAAGGAAAATGTGTAGGTACACTTTGGATCCTGATAATATTTCTTTACAATATCAACATCCTTTGTCAGCCAACTCTTCTCCGGCCTAGCACCTGTGCAGTCATACTGCTTGTAAGGTGCACCATAGGTCATATCTCTGACCATAGTACTGCGATACTGATCTGAGCGGAAGAAGGATAAGAAATTAATCAACGCAAGTCCTGCATTGATGGTTCCGTCACTCTCTGTACCGGTTCCCATAATGATGGCTCCGTCCAATTCATCCATTTCCTCTGCCTTAACGCACAGACATTTTCTTGTCATATAAGATCCCATGCTGTGTCCCATGATAAAATATGGAAGTGTCGGATATTCTGCTTTGGTCAGTTTGTAGTTGCTGTAGATATCCTCTACCATGATGTCACTCGGATGCTTTGCATGCATGATGCCCCATTCTTTCGGTGAAGAAACAGACTCTCCATGTCCGATATGATCATGTCCTACTACCACGAACCCCTTACTGTTCAAAAATTCTGCAAACGGACGGTAACGCTCGATGTATTCTACCATGCCGTGTACGATCTGAAGCACGGCAACCGGCTCCTGATCCGGCGTCCACTTGACGCCGTGAATCTGTGTTACCCCATCTGCTGATGCAAATTGATATGTCTGCTCTGCCATTTTATAATCCCCCTTATTATTTGTCTCATATATGTAAATGGTATTGCTACCTTTACTTTTGTGTCTCTGAACCGCCGGCATCAGCAAAGGTCTGCTTCATGTGTGCGACCGTCTGCTCTAAATGCGTTGTGCTCTCTTCTTGCTCCATATAACAGGTGCCGATCTTTTCCATCTCTTCCAAGATGCACTCCTGCCTGCTGATATCATCTGTCACACGTCCCTGATAATCCTGCAAAGTCTCGATCAGACCTGCCATAGATGCCTCCGGTGACTCTGTATCAGTCTGTCCCGCGTTATAGCGGCTCACATCCGTTGCCATCTTGCTAAGCGCACGGTTGTTGTCCTTGAGCAAAGAAATAAACTGATGGATCTGTCCACTCATCTCGGTGATCTCCTTCTGGAGATTTTCTGCCTGCTCTAAGGTGTCCGATAACTGTCCGCCAAAGACTTCTGCCAAAGACCGGATCTGCTCTGCGCTACGGATAAAATCCGCACCCTCGTCGCCCAGTCTCCCCGCATCGATTGCTGCCTGTAAGGCGAGTGCACTGATCGTCCCGGTAAACTTTTCCAAGCCTGACATCTGTTCCATCAGACGCTTGATCTCGGATGTCTCTTTATTGGAGCCTTCCGAAACCGACTTGGCAAGTCCGGTATAATGCTTGCTCTGCTCCATCAGGTCGGTCAATGCCGTCTCCTGCTGGTGTAAAAAATCAGTATGCTTGGCACTTTTTTCCAGGATCTGTCCCACTTGCAGACTATCCTGTCGTAAGACCTCGACACATTCCTGTATGCCATCTTCCATGACCTGCTGGTCATCCCGTGTATCCTTGGCATAACCTACAACCTTGGTCAGGCTTCGATCCATCTTTGCCGCGCTCATCTGTAACTGATCCACATCCATCTGTGCTTCTGCCACATCCGATGCCGCCGTCTGAAGCATAGCCTCGTATGTCTCCACCTGTCGCCCAAGCGTCTCAGCCTGCTGTAACTGTTGCTTCACTTCTTTGCTATGAAACATGCCTGCGCATACCTCCATTCATACATTTTCTTACACAAATGTATACTATGTATTCTACATTTTTTTGTAGTATTATGCAACATCTAGCAGACATTTGATATGACGATCTGCAGGCTTCTTCTGCCACGGAAGTCATTGATCTGCGGATAATATGTGATGGTAATGCATCCCCGCTCGCCTTCGATCTCCTCTAATACCGTCCGCTCCCCAAAATAAAGACCTTCCATGCGACTGCCATCCTCCCCCTGCAGGGTCAGACGCAGGAACTGCTTTTGTTTGCCGATAGGCATTTTTCGCATAATGCGTACATTTTTCTGGGCAAAAATAGGCTTTGGATTCCCATTTCCGAAAGGTTCTAAGATTTCTAATTGCGAAATCAAATCTTCACGGATATAGGAAAATGGCATTGGCACATCAATATGAATCACTGTCCGCATTTCTTCTTTTGTCATCTGCGTATTGGCATTGATGGCTGTCCGAAAGGCATCTATATTTTCGACCGGAAGAGACAGACCTGCCGCCATAGGATGTCCACCAAATTTGCTAAAAAGTTCCTTGCACTTGCACATCTCATCATACATGGAAAAACCTTCGACAGACCTGCCGCTGCCTTTTGCCCCATTTCCGTCTGCCGCATCCACCAGAATAAAGGTCGGGCGCTCATAGCGTTCCCGGATGCGCCCGGCTATGATGCCTGCGACACTCTCATGCACCTGTGGCAGATAAATGACTAAGACAGGCGCATCCGCGTCTGCCACCTGCTCGATCTGGGCGATCGCCTGCGCAACGCCCTGTTCGGTCATGACCTTTCTTTCTTCATTCAACTGGCGCAATGTTTCCGCCAATCCGGCTGCGCTTTCTATATCCTCAGCCTCCAAAAGTTCCAAGGCCTTTGTAGCAGAATCCAGCCTGCCGCTGGCATTTAAACAGGGACCTAAGACAAAGCCGACATGATAGGCACTGATGTCCTCTGGCGCAAGATCACAGCGTGCGATCAGAGTCTGCATCCCCAGATTCTTGGTATGGCGCAGCCGGTCTATACCAAGGGCTACGATCGTTCTATTTTCTTCGACCAGTTCCATGACATCCCCGATCGTTGCAAAAGCCGCATTTTCCATAAAACGCATGGCTTCCTGACGCGCAATGCCTGCCGCTTCATATAATACCCAGATCACTTTCCATGCCACGACCGCTCCACACAACTTTTTACACGGATACATGCAGTCCTCCCGCTTGGGATCGACCACGGCATCCGCCGGCGGCAGATGATAGACTTTTTTGCCTTCGACCATTTCGTAAGGCACCTCATGATGGTCCGTCACGATCACCTCTATGCCCGCCTCCTTGGCATAGGCGATGGCATCCGCCGCCGCGATCCCATTATCGCAGGTGATGACAAGACCGATCCCATCAGCCACGCACTTTTCCATCAGACGGATATTGACACCATAACCGTCCTCGATACGGTCGGGTATGGCATAGTCTACGATCGCCCCCAGACGCAGCAGTCCCTGATGCAGAATATAAGTCGCCTGGATCCCATCAATATCATAATCGCCAATGATACGGATCTTTTTTTTCTCTTTTATCGCCTTTTGCAAAAGAGCGACCGCCACATCCATATCCTTTAAGGCTTTTCCATCCCCAAGGTCTTTTTCGCTGGGATGCAAAAATGCAGTAATGGCTGCATCCTCCGTCAAATCGCGATTGACGAGTATGCGCGCCACTACCGGATCGATCTGATATTTTTTGCCCATTGCGGTAAAATCTGCCCGCTTACTATACATGAGCCATTTTGCCATGTTTTTTCCTCTTTTCTCTATCTGTAACTTGTATCTTTTTTACAATTCCGCTATACCGGTTACTCCCACATAGATCTGGGAGATTTTATACCATGTACGATAGTCTACCACACCTGTCGCCGGCAGTCCAAAAATAGATTGGAAGGTACGCACCGCTTCCGCTGTCAAAGGTCCATAAATACCATCCACAGCCACACGCGGAATCGCCGGATAATCCCCTGCAATCACATTCAGATGTTCCTGTAGCTGGCTCACCTTTTTTCCTTCTGAACCCACGGACAGTTCTCCTGCCCAGGATGTCGGTATGCCACTGATTTCTTCCGCTGTGCTAATATAGATATTACTGCCATAATAATAACGAAGAATTTCTATGGTACGAAGCCCCTGATCTGCCAAATCTTTCGAGCCCCACTGACTGAGCCACTTTGGACATCGTACATTTTTCCCATCACAATATTGCGTCAAAATTGGTTGCTTGACATTTGGTCGTGCCAGATAATTGGTATACATTTCATCGACCACTTGTGAAATCGATTCAAAGATGGTACGTCCATACGACCATTTTTGATCGTATGCCGTTGATGATGTAATGGTAAAATCATACCCTTTGCCACGATACCACTCCGTATAAACACGGTTCAGTGTAAATGACATAATGGCAAGTACATTTGCACGAATTGCAGCATCCGGCCAGGTCGCATAGATTTCACTGGATGCCACATTTTTGATATAATCCGGATATGTCACATAATAGTTCTTCGCTTTTGCATCGGACGGAGTTCCATCATGCACAATAATATACTCTGGGATCACCACGCGGCTTAAAACGATTTCTCCGGTTTCAGTAACTGGTTTTACCTCTGTCTCCGGAATTTTAGGCGTTTGCGGTACATAAAGCGTATTGCCGGGCACCACAATTTCTTCTGTTTTTCCTGTCATACTTCCCGTGGGGATCAAAGGAACCGGCTGCAGTGACAGTTCCTGCGGCAATACCTCCGCATTTGTCAGTTCTAATGTTTCATACCCTGCAGCTTCTACCACGATATTATATTGTCCATAAGGCATCCCCATTGCCTGCGATTCTAAGCTGTATTCTAACGGCGGTGTTTCTACACGTATATCCGGAATCTGTCCTGCTCCGTCCGAAACATAACTTGCTATTTTCTCACCATCTGACGCCCGGTAAATGCTCACCTGCGCCCCACGCACCGGTCCTCTGTTAGTACTATCATATAATTCAATTTCGAGTTCTCCTGAAGATGCAAATCCTATGTTTCCTGGTGTTGTCACATCCATTTTTTTCTCCTGCAGCCATCGTCTCTTTACTATATGACAGCATTAGGAAATGCGTGATTTTTCATCCACACTTCGATCAATCTGTAAATTCTTATAATACTGCATAGGTGTCACACCATATTCTTTCTTAAATGCCCGGAAGAAATGGTTGTACCCACCAAATCCACCCAGTTCATACACTTCGCGAATGCTTTTCCCCTGCTCAATATAGCGTCTGCAAAGATCAAGTCTTGCCTTTACAATATAAGCATGTGGTGTCTCTCCGGTCATTTTTTTAAATTCTCTTACAATGTGATACCGGCTGACATAGAATTCATCCTCTAAACGTTCCAACGTAATATCCTCCGTCAAATGTTCCTTAATATAAATAAAGATATCATCCATCACCACATGTTTTTTCTTATTCACCTTATGCTGTCTGTCCTCCTGCACAGACGAGCGCAATGCCAAAATAAGCAAAATGGTCAACTGGCTCTTCTCATATAATGCATGTGCAAATTTTTGTTCTTCTTTTGCCATTGCATAGAGTTTTTTCGAAATATTTTTAATCAGCATTGCTGCTTCACTCTCTGCATGTACCATTTTTACCTGAAATGGTACGACATCAAACGCCGCATTCAAATCGGTATGTTCATCGGAAAGTGTTTTTAGTAAGTCAGCGCCAGCATAAAGAACATACAGTTCCAACGGATATTTGTTTTTACGGTATTCCAATTTGATACGATTGCCGGGTTTGATAAAAATAAGATCTTCCATCGTACAAACCTCATTCCGTTCCTCTGCCTGTAAATAGGAAACACCGCCAACAACAAAAATAATGGTATGGCGATTGCTTTGTCCAAAACTTCTCTGGCCGCTCTCCACAATCTTTACATGCTCCATTTCATATCCTTGTCTCTTCATATGTTCACTTTGCACATTCCTTCCCTATATTTTTTGTTTATTTTGTCAATTTTAACGATATATCAATTTTTCATAGTTTGCAAGCAATTTTTGTATATGTGGTCTCTTTTTTTGTTTCTATAATAATACTGTAGCTACCAAAACATTATAAAACGAGAGGTATTTTATTATGAAAGAAACAAGACCTTTTTCTATGAAGGACAAAATCGGCTACACTCTGGGGGATTTAGGGTGTTGCTGTACGGAACAATTCCGTGCTATGTATCTAGCAATTTTTTACACATTGGTATTAAAAGTAAATCCAGTACACGTCGGTATCTTAATGTTGGTGACCAAATTGTGGGATGCCATCAACGATCCACTCATCGGTGCATTGGTTGATAGCCACAAAAACACCGGAAAAGGTAAATTTATTCCTTGGATTAAATTTTTCGCTTTCCCAACTGCTGTTCTTTGCGTGTTAGGATTTGTTAATGTAAGTAACTTCGCATATGGTGCCCGTCTTGCATATATGTTCATTACTTATGTTGTATATGAAATTATGTACACTTGCGTCAACGTTCCATTCGGAAGTCTTTCCAGTGTTATGACAGACGATGTAAACCAGCGTACAGACCTTTCCCGCTATAGAAGTCTTGGTGGAACCATTTTCATGACGGTTATCGTTATCGCTGGTCCATTATTCCTTTACAAGGATAACCAGCCAGTACCTAGTCATTTCCTGATGATGGCTGCTGTCTGTGCCATCATCGGTTTCATCTGCTTGATGATTACAGCAAACTGGTGTAAAGAACGTGTCATTACAGAACCTATAAAAGAAGAAAAAGAAAAACTCAATTACTTACAAGTATTAAAAGATATCACCAAAAACAAAGCTTTGCTCGGTGTTATGTTATCAAGCTTTATCGGTATCGTTGGTGCAGGTATGGTAAACGGATTGAATACTTATTTATTCCGTGACTACTTCGGAAACGTTGCTATCATGGCAATTTCTGGTATGTTAAGTGTCCTTTGGTCACTCATCGCTTTCGTTGGTATCAAGTTTGTTGCAAAGAAATTTGGTAAAAAAGAATGGATTATGTACAGTGCTACTTTCTCTGTCGTTGTATTTGCCATTTTATTCTTCTTCCCAATGAAGAATCCTTTGCTCTTTATCATCATCAACGGTATCTGCTATCTCGGTGTCAGCGGTTTCCAGGTATTGATCTGGGCACTTGTAAATGATGCCATTGATTATCAGGAACTCCAGACTGGAAAGCGTAACGAAGGTATCGTTTACTCTGCTTACACTTTCTTCCGTAAGCTTGCAAATGCAGTATCTGGAAGTATGAGTAGTTTCGCACTTGCGATTGCTGGATTTAACGTAAATCTGGAAGTACAGAGTGACGCTTTCGCTGGACATCTCTGGAAAACCTATACCGGCTTATATGTTGTTGGTTACTTATTAGCTGTACTTGTATTAAAGTTTGTATATCCATTAACCAAAGAAAAAACAGAAGAAATGTTACAGCAGTTAGCAGATAAGAGAAACGCTGCAAACGCTGAATAATTTTTAGAAAAGAGGTAAATCACATTGATCAAACAAGTCGAACTTACCAATCGTTCCGGTCACGTTTTACGCGGAATTGTAGATATCCCAGATGAGGGTTCACGTTTTCCTGCCATTGTAAATGTACATGGCTTTACTGGAAATAAGAGTGGATACAAAAACAGTTATACGCAAACGGCAAGATTTCTTGCAAAGCATGGTTTTGCCAGCGTACGTTTCGATTTATTCGGAAATGGGGAGAGTGATGGAGAATTTGAAGATATGACATTTACCGGCATTCTTGAAGATATTGAAGATATTATAAATTGGACAAAACAGCAGGATTTTGCTGATCCGGAAAAAGTAATTCTTTCCGGTCAGAGCATGGGCGGCTATGCAGCCGCTACTGCTGCTCCAAGAGTAAACCCTTACGCATTGATTCTCATGTGTCCGGGCGCCGGTATGTGGTTTGGATGTAAGGAACGCGCCGAAGCTATGGAGGCAAAAGGCATCACAAGTGCTGATATTGAAGGACTTTGCTTTGCAACATCTTTTAATCATGATTTATACCAGTACGAGCCGTTTTCTTCCGCTGTTGGTTACGAAGGTCCTGTCCTTATCGTTCGTGGTACCGCTGATGATTTAGTAGATGATGCTACCTGCCACAAATATGAAACACTTTATTCTGGAAAATGCACCTACCAGACCATCGAAGGTGCAAACCATAACTTTGCCAGTGCTTCTGCAAGAAAAGAATTAAATGAATCTATTCTTACCTTCTTGCAGGCATTAGAATAAATGAAACAGACTTGAAAGGAAGTATGACTTATGAAACTATTAGAACCTATCGCAGTTGGAAAAACAACCTTTAAGAACCGCTTGATGTTCCCTCCGCTTACAACCGGATATGAGGAAAAAGACGGTTCTATCGGGGAACAGAGTTTCCGCTTTTACGAACGCCTCGCAAAAGGTGGTGTTGGTTATATTGTAATCGGAGACGTTGCGCCTCTTGCAACATTCTCTCCTACACCAAAGCTTTTTTCTCCTGCACAGGCAGAAGGATTCAAAAGACTCGCAGATGCTTGTCACGAAAATGGTGCAAAGCTTGGAATCCAGTTATTCCATCCGGATTACAACGTTGCCGCATTAAATGATTTATTCCATCAGGGAAAAATGCAGGAAGCAAGAGCAAAATTGCATCATGATATGCAGCATTTTGTAAACGAAGTAACTGCAGAAGAACTTGAAGAGATCATCAAGCACATGGAAAACTGCGCTATTTTAGCACAGGAAGCTGGTGTTGACTGTATTGAAGTACATGGAGACCGTCTGGTTGGTTCTCTCTGCTCTCCAATCTTAAACCACAGAACAGATGCATATGGCGGAGATCTTGCAAACCGTACACGTTTTGCATTAACACTCGTAAAACGTTTAAAGACCGTTGTTCCAGATATGGTGATTGATTATAAACTTCCTATTGTAACTCCACTCGGCGAAAATGCATTCCGTGGTAAAGGTGGTCTTCCATTTGATGAAGCTTGCATTTTTGCAAAAGAATTGGAAGCTGCTGGCGTAGACACCCTTCACGTAGCGCAGGCAAACCACACAGGAAATATGGGTGATACCATTCCTGCTATGGGAACACAGCCATACGGCTTTATGGTTTCTTACTCTAAGAAGATCAAGGAAATCGTTTCGATTCCAGTATCCGTTGTAGGACGTATTGTGACACCAGAAGCTGCTGAAGCTGTACTTACCAGCGGTTCTGCTGATATTATCGCACTTGGTCGTTCTTTGCTTGCAGATCCTGATTTTGCTAATAAGTGTGCAGATAACCACGCTGGTTGTGTCAGAACATGTATGATGTGTAACAAGGGTTGTACCGACAACATTCAAAACCGTGCATTCTTAAGTTGCGTTTTAAATGCAGAAAATGGTTATGAAGCAAGCCGTCAGATTACTCCTGCTGCTACTGCAAAACGTGTTGCTATCGTTGGTGCCGGAATTGCAGGCTTAGAAGCTGCCCGTGTTGCTGCTTTGCGTGGTCACCAGGTTACTATTTTTGAAAAGTCATTACAGATTGGTGGACAGTTATTGATTGCAAGTGTTCCACCAAGAAAAGAAGAAATGATGCGTAGTATCAACTACTACTGCAACGTATTACCAGAATTAGATGTCACCTTCCGTCTTGGTCAGGAATTTAGTGAAAAAGATTACGCTTCCTTCGATGAAGTCATCGTTGCAACAGGTGCAACGAATGCCATCATCCCAGTTCCTGGAAAAGACCTTCCAACGGTTGTCAGTGCATGGGATGTTCTTGCAAAGAAGGAAATCGTATTTGGCAAGGTATCTGTCATCGGTGGCGGACTTGTCGGTGTCGAAACAGCTGAATATCTGGCTTCTCGCGGATGCAAGGTTACCATCGTTGAAATGATGGACCAGATTGCAAAAGAAGAAAGCAACACCGTTCTTCCTACATTGATGAAAGAATTAAACAGCCATGAAGTAGAAGTTCTCACTTCTGCTAAATTGATGGAAATCACAGAAAATGCGGTTATCGTTGAAAAGACAGTTGACGAAAAGACAGAAAAAGCAGAAGTTGCTTCTGATTTCGTTGTTATGGCTGTTGGTGCAAAGAAGAATGTCGCAGAATTAAACAATTGCACATTGCCAATCCACTATGTTGGTGACTGTGCCGGCGAACGTCCAAGCAACATTGATCATGCAATCAAATCTGCTTACGACGTAGCATGTGAATTATAAAAGCACTTCTTTTCGAAGTTGTTTTATAACAGCATAATGAAACTCCCAAAAAAGGCGCTCTGCATAAGCAGAACGCCTTTTGTATTACTTACAATATGATTTATGCAAGTGCTGCTGTAATGATAGCCATAGAATAAACTTCTGCTGCATTACATCCACGGGACAAGTCGTTAACTGGAGCATTTAATCCTAAAAGAATAGGACCATATGCCTCGAAGTTACCAAGTCTCTGTGCAATCTTGTAACCAATATTACCTGCATTGATATCAGGGAAGATAAAGGTATTTGCATGACCTGCTACTTCTGAATCCTTACACTTTGTACGAGCAACACGTGGTGAAACGGCTGCATCAAACTGAATCTCTCCCTCGATTGGAAGGTTCGGGAATTTTGCCTTTGTCTTAGCTGCTGCATTACGCATCTTATCTACATCTTCGCCCTTTCCAGAACCAAGTGTTGAATAGCTAAGGAATGCAACCTGTGGGTCAATACCGAAGATTCTAGCACATTCTGCTGTCTCTCCTGCGATTTCCACCAATTCGTCCTCTGTAGGATGAATATTGATTGCGCAGTCTGCCATAGCAAGTACTTCGTTCTCACCTGTAGCAGCTGGACGAACCATGATAAAGCAAGAAGATACGATAGAGTTGCCCGGCTTTGTCTTGATCAACTGCAAAGCAGGTCTTACGGTATCTGCGGTAGAATAAGTTGCACCACCAAGTAAAGAATCAGCAACGCCCATCTTTACAAGCATGGTACCAAAGTAGTTTGCCTGTGAAAGAATGCCTCTTGCCTGCTCCGGGGTAACGCCCTTTTTCTTTCTCAGTTCGCAGAACATCTCGATCATCTCGTCCATTCTGTCGTAATTTGCTGGATCAATGATCTCTGCGCCACGGATATTAAATCCACTTTTTTCTGCTGCTGCTTCTACTTCCTCCGGCTTTCCGATCAAGATCGGTGCTAAGAAATTAGATGCAAGAAGTCTTGAGGATGCCTCAAGAATACGAGGATCGGTTCCTTCTGTGAAAACGATCTTCTTTGGGTTTTCTTTTAAAATGTCAATTAACTGTCCAAATCCAAACATAACTGTTTCCTTTCATACAAATTTATTTCTTATTTTCCATCCATCATTCTAACACGCTTGGATTATTTTTCAATCGCTTTCGCGCAAAATCATGTTTTTTCTACAAGACAATAGTTAGTTTATACAAACCTGATAGATTTCTTCCAGAACTTCCGGCAGGTCTTGCGGATCGATCGCCGTATAATTGATGATAAATGTATGCGGGATCACCTGACTGCCGTCATAGGTATAATCGCTCATACCCCGCAGGCGGATGCCCCTTTGTTGCAACTGATCCTTGATAACGCTGTCCTCTTTTTGTGTATCAATATGTAAAAGAAAATGCAAGCCGGCATCCTCCTCATAGATGGATGCCATCTGCCACAGACGGCTTTCCTTTAATTTGGCAATGACCTGATTTCGGTGGTTCTTGTAAAAATTGCGCATACGGTTGATATGCTTTTCAAAGTAGCCCTGCTGCAAAAAAGCAGCCAGGGTGTACTGCTCAAAATTTGACACCGTGCAGGCATAAAAGCCTAAATTCTCTTGGAATTTTCCGACCAGCGTCCGGGGTAGAACCATATAACTGATACGGATAGAGGGGGTCAGGCTCTTGGAAAAGGTATTCAGATAGATCACCCGCCCCGCTCCATCAATACTCTGCAAGGTCGGAATGGGCAGACCGCCAAAACGGAACTCACAGTCATAGTCATCCTCAATGATATAACGTCCCTCTTTTTCGGCTGCCCAGGCAAGCAACTTCTGCCGCCTGCTGATAGGCATAGCAATACCGGTCGGGAAATGGTGGGTCGGCGATGTATGGATGATCTCTACCTTTTGCTTTCTCAGCGACTCCATGGAAAGTCCATGCGCATCCAGATCCACATAGCGGTAGTCCACGCCATTATGCGCATAGATCTTCGCCAGTTTTTGATAGCCCGGATTTTCGATGCCATAGACATGGTCTCTCCCCAAAAGTTGGATGAGCAGATGATACAAATACTCGGTTCCCGCACCGATCACGATCTGTTCCGGCAAAATACGCATACCGCGAAAATGATACAGATGGTCCGCGATCGCCTGCCGCAGTTCATAGACACCTTGCGGTGGCGACGGCAAAAGCACATCCTTCGATTGGCCACTTAATACAGCACGCATCAGGTGTGACCACGTACTCATAGGGAAGCGTTCCCGGTCTACATGGTTGGATGCAAAATCCATCCGCCAGTTTGCCTTTGTTTCCTCGTGGCTGGCATCGTCCCCCTCAATAAAAATTTTCACCGCAGGATCCTCTTGTAAAGGTTCTGTCAGATAGGGCTGCACCGCCGCCACATAATAACCCTTTTTCTCCACGGCATAGATATATCCCTCTACCAACAACTGCTCATAGGCACTGGCAATGGTCATCACGGAAAGTCCCAACTGCTTGGCAAAAGCCCGCTTGGACGGCAGGTGTTCCCCCTCTTTTAATCTTCCTTCCTCAATATCTTCTTTTAATACTTCATATAAATATTGGTAGTAGGGTTTTTCGCCCCTCTCCTCAAAAGTATAGGTAAGCATATACATCCCTCTATTTTTCTTTTTTCGTAAAAATCGACTTTTCCTATTATTTCTCTAGGTTTTTCAGTATTTTTTAATCTGGTATGGTCGAATTTGTTTAAAATGGTTATTTTCACATAACCAATTATGCATATAATGATACTCAGTTACTCGCACAAAAGCAAGACTTTTGACAAGATAAAAGAAAGAAGAGGGAAAAATATGAAAACGAAAAAATTGATTTTTGCAGCTTTATTTGCAGCACTGACCTGTGTTGCTACCATGATCATCAAGGTACCGACCCCTACCATGGGTTATATCCATCCAGGTGATTCTATTGTACTTTTGTCAGGATTTTTACTTGGACCACTTTATGGCGGACTTGCAGCCGGTATTGGTTCTATGTTCTCTGACTTATTTGGCGGATACTTCTCCTATGCACCGGCCACCTTTGTCATCAAGATGCTTACCGCTGTATTTGCCAGCCTAGTTTACCGTGCTTTTACCAAGAAACTTTCCGAAGTTTCCGGTGGCAAGCAGGCAGCCTTTACCGCGATCAGTGGTGTCGTTGGCGAAGCCTTCATGGTATTTGGATACTTTGTATTTGAGATCTTTTTGATGGCACTCGCAGCAGGCGATGGTTTCTCAAGCACAAGCCTTGCCGCAGGTCTGGCATCCTCAGCCAGCGGTGTTCCGTTCAACATCGTGCAGGGACTCTTTGGTGTGATCCTTTCCACCATCCTGTATCCACTCTTAAAGAAACCGCTTGCGCAGTATTCTAAATAATTTTGTAGTAAATTCATTTTCATTTGCAAATTTTTCATTCTTACATATAATATATATGTCTAAGAAAGCATATTCGTTTATAAAGGAGTATGAAAATGAATTTACCACTAGATCCCATGATGCTGCTCAGTGTCGTCAACATGAATTTAAGAGACCGATATCCATCCCTTGCAGAGTTTTGTGCGGCAGAGAATGTCGATCAGGCAGATCTTAAAAAACGACTGGCAGCCATTGATTATTATTATGAAGCAGACAGCAACCAGTTCCGCTGATGTTCGCTTACTGTCCAGACATGAAAAAAGGTTTGTGAAGCCTTCCCAGGTTTCACAAACCTTTTTACTTTTGATTCTTTTTACGCCTCGTCAATCGCCTTGCCGATGTCGTGGCGCATATATTTGTTTTCAAAAGAGATCCAGTCTGTTGCCGCATAAGCCTTGGCTCTGGCGTCCTTTAAATCCTTGCCCTTGGCTGTAACACCAAGTACACGTCCACCATTTGTCACGATCTGTCCAGCATCATTTAAGGCTGTACCTGCATGGAAGCAGAAATACTCCTCATTGTCGAACTTATCAAAGCCTGTGATTGGAAATCCCTTCTGGTAGGAAACCGGATAACCATCTGATGCAAGTACCACGCAGACAGCTGCATTATCCTCAAATTCCAGCGTCAACTGATCTAAAGTGCCATCCACACATGCTTCCATAACATCTATAATATCATTCTTCATACGCGGCAGTACAACCTGTGCCTCCGGATCTCCAAATCTGGCATTGTATTCCAAAACCTTTGGTCCGTCCTCCGTGAGCATCAAGCCAAAGAAGATAACCCCCTTAAACTCTCTGCCCTCGGCTGCCATAGCATCCACTGTCGCCTGATATACATATTTCTTGCAAAATTCATCCACTTCCTTGGTGTAGAAAGGACTTGGAGAAAAGGTTCCCATGCCTCCGGTATTTAAACCTGTATCTCCATCCCCGGCACGCTTGTGATCCTGCGCGCTGCTCATGATCTGGATGGTCTTGCCGTCCACAAAAGAAAGCACAGAGACCTCGCGTCCGGTCATAAACTCCTCGATGACCATGGTATTGCCGGCATCTCCGAACTTCTTGTCCATCATGATGGTATGTACCCCTTCGATGGCCTCTTCCAGGGTATTGCAGATCAATACACCCTTGCCCAGTGCAAGACCATCTGCCTTTAATACGATCGGCATCTTGGCGGTCTTTAAATAAGCGATCGCTGCCTCTGCGTCGTCAAAACGCTCATAGGCTGCCGTAGGAATATTGTATTTTTTCATAAGATCCTTGGAAAATGCCTTGCTTCCTTCCAGAATTGCCGCATTTTTTCTCGGTCCAAAGACCTTTAAGCCCTCTGCTTCAAAAGCATCCACAATACCACCGACCAAAGGGTCATCCATACCAATGATTGTAAAATCAATGGCGTTTTCCTTAGCAAATGCAACTAATTTATCAAAATCCATCGCACCGATCGGTACACATTCCGCAATCTGACCGATTCCGGCATTGCCCGGTGCACAGTAGATCTTGTCTACCCTTTTACTTTTTGCCACGCTCATACAGATTGCGTGCTCACGACCGCCACTGCCTACAACTAATACTTTCATGCCATTCTCCTTACTCCGCAATTCTAACTTTTCCATCTACCACGCTAACCTTGCCTCTTGCGATCAGATCGATCGCCTGCGGCATGATCTGCCATTCTGCCTCTTCCATCACACGACGCTGTAAAACTTCCGGTGTATCATCCTGCTGCACAACTACTGCCTTTTGTAAAATGATCGGTCCCGTATCTGTCCCCTCATCCACAAAATGCACGGTCGCACCTGTCACCTTGACACCTCTGGCAAGCACACCCTCGTGCACTTTCAAGCCATAGTATCCGGTTCCGCAAAAGGACGGAATGAGCGACGGATGGATATTGATGATACGATTGCGATATTTCTTTATCATGATCTCCGGGATCACGACCAAAAATCCGGCGAGTACGACCAGATCCACCTTGGCTGCATCCAGTTTTTCCAAAAATGCCGCATTAAAGGCATCCCTGTTCTCATAAGATTTCGGCGAAATACAGATACCCTCAATACCAGCCTTTTTCGCACGTTCCAAGGCATAGGCATTTGGATTGTTGCTGATGACCAGGGAGATCTCGGTATCATGGATCCGCCCTGCTTCTATCGCATCAATGATCGCCTGAAGATTGGTACCGCCACCGGACACACAAACTGCTAATTTTAACATAGATCTACACCCTTTTCACCATCAATGATCTTACCAACAACATATGGTCTATCCCCAGCAGAACGCATTGCTTCCATGGTCTTATCGACATCTGCCGGATCCACGGCAACGATCATGCCAAGTCCCATATTGTATGTATTATACATCATGTGTTCATCCACATTTCCTTTTTCTGCCATCAACTTAAAGATTGCCGGCACTTCATAGGAATTCTTCTCTACAACGGCACGCTTGCCTTCCGGCAGCATACGCGGGATATTCTCATAGAAGCCGCCGCCTGTGATATGGCTGCATGCCTTGACTGTCACACCTGCATCCTTAACCGCCTTTAATGCCTTGACATAGATTCTGGTAGGCGCAAGCAATGCCTCTCCCAGTGTTGTGCCAAGTTCGTCATAATAGGTATCCAAAGACTCTTTTGTCATGTCAAAGATCTTGCGCACCAGAGAAAATCCGTTGGAATGTACCCCGGTAGATGCCATACCGATCAGTACATCGCCATCCTTTAAATTCTCACCGGTAATGATGTCCTTCTTGTCTACGACACCAACGGCAAAACCTGCCAGATCATACTCATCTTCCGGCATAAGTCCCGGATGCTCTGCCGTCTCGCCGCCGACCAGAGCACAGCCGGACTGCTTACAGCCTTCGGCTACACCGCTGACGATGGTTGCGATCTTTTCCGGATAATTCTTGCCACAAGCAATGTAATCTAAGAAGAAAAGTGGCTCGCCACCTGCACATGCCACATCATTGACACACATGGCAACCGCATCAATACCGATGGTATCATGCTTGTCCATAAGAAATGCCAGTTTTACCTTGGTACCACATCCATCTGTACCGGAAAGAAGAACCGGTTCCTCCATATCCTTGATGGATGAAAGATCAAATGCACCGGAAAATCCGCCAAGACCGCCCAAAACTTCCGGTCTCATGGTCTCCTGCACATATTTTTTCATCAATTTGACAGATTCATAACCTGCCTCAATATCTACACCTGCTTTTTTGTAATCCATGCTTTTCACTACTCCTTTTGTGCTGTTATGAGTATCTCTGTTCCCATTATAAAACCTGTGTCTTAGAAATTCTAGTAATAAAAACTACTAGGATATATTAGTCATCCTAATATATCCTAGTCCCATGCATCTTATTATTTTTCCATATAAGCCTTGTAGCCCACTTCCTGTAAGCGCGCGTCTTTCTCTACGACCTGATCTTTCAGATCCTCGCTGTATTTCTTTAACCTCTCTAAGATCTCATCATCGCTGGTCGCTAAGATCTTGGCTGCCAAAATGCCCGCATTTGCCCCACCATTGATAGCGACGGTCGCAACCGGGATACCGCTTGGCATCTGCACGATAGAATACAAAGAATCCACACCGCCAAGATCAGATGTCTTCATTGGGATACCAATGACCGGCATTGGGAAAAGTGCTGCGCACATGCCCGGAAGATGTGCTGCCTTTCCGGCTCCCGCAATGATGACCTTAAAGCCTCTTGCCTCTGCCCCTTTCGCATATTCAAAGAACACATCCGGCTCTCTGTGTGCGGAAATGATCGTCATTTCATAATCGATCCCCAGTTGTTCCAAGACCTCTGCTGCCTTTGCCATGATCGGCATATCAGAGTCGCTGCCCATTACAATTCCTACTTTAGCCATTTTCTTTTCCTCCTTAAATTGTAAGTCTCTTCTATTTATCGTTCCAATTCAACGTTTAATTCCTCGGTTCCCGGCAGGACAAATCTGCCCTGTGAAAGAATGGTGATCTTTCTGCCATCCGCACATTCCACCACGATATCGCCCAACTCATCATAAGGGATGGTAATATCGGTATGACAGTTAAAATATGCCTGGTTCACGGTCTTTGGGTCCTTGCGGAGCAAAGATACGCTATTGTCTCTCGCTACAACTTCCTTACCGTCCGGGTTATACATCGGCACATCTTCCGCATGGGAATAACAGGTATCACCCACAGCAAAATGCGGTCCTGTCTTTTCCGCGATCAGTATCGGCAGTTTGTCCGCAATGTCATAATCTCTTGCCATGCGGTAAGCCGTCGTGTTAGTGCCGATCGCAAACTCGCCCAACGGCAGGGTCTTATGGTGATAAAGGACATTGTCCTGAATGTATTTTTTATTCTCTGCTTCCGTCTCAAAGTTGGCACAGTCATAGGCTGTGATCTTGCCGTCCGTAAATACGACCTCCAGATCTTTATAACAGAGTTCTCCCAGATAGACCTGTGTCACATGCAGAACACCATTGGTTCCTTCCAGGACCGGAGATGTAAAGACTTCCCCCACCGGAATATTGACATCGGCCACGCAGTTTTCAAAGATCGTCTCTTTTGCAGGATCCGCCAGCGGATGCAGCTGCACCCGGATATCTGTGTGATTGTCTCCACGTCCGGTCACATGTACGCTCTGTCCCTGATCCAGTGTGTCAATGATATGCTGCTGGATGGTCTGGTATTTTTCATAGTCTAAGGTGTTGAGTTCAACGGTCTTGGCAAAGATCTCCTCAAATTGATCGCCGATCGCCGGCAATGGATAGGCAATGATGGTAAAACTGTAGGATTCTCCCGGGATATAGGTGTTGGTGATCTTACCGGATTCCACAGCATTATATACGTTCAGAGAATTCTGCTTGTCGGAATACTTGGCATTTGCCTCCTTGTTGACCGGCGCAAATGGTTCTTCGCCAAAGACTTCCACAACCGCCGGACCGCCAAAGGTCAGTGCCTTGTCTTTTTCCTTTTCAAAGGTGTCACGCATGACTTCCAAGCGGCGTTCTACAAAGGATTTATCAAAATAATATGCCTTATCATCCTTGTGGTCATAATCATACTGACGGTTTGGCGATACACTGTAATAACCACGCTTGCCACCGCCCCTGCCGTAAAGTGAGATCGTCGCCTCACGCAGGATGGTCGTCTTTAAGCCCATGTCTGCAAACTGTGCCATGGCAGCCTTTACCATACGCTCCATGCCAAGCGGTGCCTCGATCTTGACCGTCTTTTTCGCATGGATATCCTTGCCAGCCATCTCAAAGCCCTTGCGATAGCCCTCCGTAAAGGTATGCGCCATAGCATCGATCTGATCTTGCGGCATCTTTCGCAGATAATCTGCCATCAAAAGTTCATTCTTACCGACCGGTGCACCGATGCGGTAAAGATAGGCATTGCCGGATAAGTCTGCTTCCTCGATCCATTTGGTAAAGAAATCATAGGATGGATCGATCATTGGCAGAATCGTATCCGGTACAAAACTTTCCGCATAGTCATGATAGAACCAGTAGATCGCATCCTTTACATTTCCTGCAATCCATTTCAAGGATTCCCCGGAGAATGCTCCTGGCTCTGTTCCCATCTCCTGCATTTCTTCCACAAAACAACCGTGGAGTTCTACAAAGAGTTCGTTCCAGATGCAGAGCAGGTCCAGCCTTTCTTCAAAGGCATCCGGTATGGTCGACAACAGATCTGCATAAAGCATGCTGAGCATACCGCCCAGTTCTGCTCCCAGCGTCTCCTCAGCATATTCCGGATTTAAATAAGAAGCCTCATAGACCGCCGGCTCCAATCTGCCATACAAGTCCGCGTGTATCTTTTGCCGTTCCTCTAAGGAAAGCCTCTCATAGGTGCCCTCTGCCACACAGACATATGTCTTTTTTACCAGCCCAAGAAATGCTGCCACTTCTTTAAAATAAGAAGCAAAGGGATCCGGCACCTCCGCATCTTCCTTTAACTGATCTACCCGCTCACTTACCAGAGCAAATCGTTCTTCATATTCTTCCTGTCGCTCTAATTGTCTCATTTTTCTACCCACCTGTCTTTTATCCAATCAGAATACCGATACAATATAAGATCACCCAGCATGCCGTCGCGATCGCCGGAACGACCACGCCAAGGATACGGGATATTTTTTCAAAATTATCATTGCGTGCCATATGCGCTCCTGTCACGCATGTCGCGATCGCCAGGATCATGGCAAGCACCGAGATACCGCCGATGATATTGGCACTGCTGCCATCTGTATTTGCTGCAATAAAAAGTGCCAGTACCAGGATCAAAAGCGATGCCGCCGCTCCCAATGCCGCACCTATGGATGGTGTAGATAAGGGTTTCTTTTGCCCACTATATCTTCTACTTCTACGATTCATGTCTATATTTCCTCCAAACCCGATAACACAGGAAGCCCAGCATACCGCCCAATGTATTGAGTATCACGTCATCCACATCACAACAGCCCACGCGGCTGAACAACTGGATCACTTCTACCGTGATGGAAAACTCCATGGAAAAAAGTGTTGCCGCCCAGAGATCGATCGGTCGTCTGCTGATACAGGGCAGGAAAAATCCAAAAGGGGCAAAGCCTATGATATTGCCCAGCAGGTTCAAAAGTACCCGCCCGGTTCCAATCGTCTTGTGATATTGGATGTAACGCATGATCTCCCGAAAAGGGATCAGATTGTAGCGATACTCATCCACTGCATTTTCCCGAAATGCCTCTGCAAAAAGCAGAAAATATATCAATAGTCCCATATAGAGGATAAAAGGGATCACATACCGGATCTTGTTTGTCTTGTTCATAAAATAACCATCTTTATCGCACGCCATACTGGTCATAGTATGCGTCGATAGCCGCTTTCATAGAATCGTCAATGACTATTTTACCCTGATGCTCATGATTATATAAGTGTTCTACCACTTCTGACATAGACACAATGGCATTGGTCGCAAAGCCGTAAGTCTCTGCCACTTCATCCAGGGCTGACTTGCTGTGGTCGCCGGAGAGTCCGATCTCCTGACGATTTAAACTTACCATAAGACCTACGATCGTAACGTCACCCTGTGCGCGGACGATTGGAACGGTCTCTTCCATAGACTTACCAGAAGTTGTTACATCTTCAATCATCACAACACGGTCGCCATCTTTGATTTTATAGCCCAAAAGAGAACCCATATCTGCACCATGATCTTTTGCTTCTTTACGGTTGGAGCAATATTTTACTTCTTTTCCATATAAACGATAGAAGGCTTCTGCCGTGATGACTGCCAGCGGAATACCCTTGTATGCCGGTCCGAATAAGACATCGAAATCTTCGCCGTAAGCATCGTGGATCGCCTTTGCATAATACTCGCCCAGTTTCATCAACTGTGGTCCGCTGACATAGGCTCCTGCATTCATAAAAAAGGGAGATTTACGACCGCTCTTTAAGGTAAAATCGCCAAATTTTAAAACATCACTCTCTACCATAAACTCAATGAATTCCTTCTTGTAACTTTCCATATAATCAAGACCTCCTCTGATTCTTATTTTTCCTTTAAACCTTCCACAATTTTACTATAAACTCCCCCGCCTTGCAACCACAGGGATTTTCCCGAACATAAAAATGCAGACATCATCACAAGCAAAAAGAATGCCCCCACATTCACTTCTATCTGTGGGAGCATTCTATCAAATCGTCATGTACTTTTTATTTCGTTTTCTTTTTTACGAGCGTTACTGCCATGCATCCGCAAAGACCGGCACCTAAAAGCAGAAGCCATGCGATAGGTAATGAAGTATCGTTTGTCTTTGGTGATGTCGTTGCTGGGGTTGTTGTAGTTGCAGCCACATCTTCATATACCAATGCATAGGTGGAAAATCCATCCGTTGCAAATGTAAATTGTTTTGTATTCGCATCAAACGTTCCGTCAATTACCGTTGCTTTTCCATCATGAATACGAACCATGCGATAAACTCTCTTCACACTGGTATCTGTGTTAATAAATTTATCCGGGATTGTGATGGTTATACAGATTGCACTGCTTGGATCTGTGATATTCCGATCCGCTAAGCCTGCAATCTGAAGCAAAAGATTGATATCATATGTTTCTGCCATCTTATTCTTGCCAATGACACTTTCGATTAATTTTGCTTCTTTCTCTGTCAATGTCTTAACATTTACATTGAGCACAACATTTACATTTGCACCATTTGCAATTGCTTTCTTTTCTGCCGCGGTCAGACCAATGGCATCTAACAGTTCCTTTGTCGTCTGTGAAAATGTTGTCTGTGGTGCACCTGCGCCGGCATTAGCCTCAGTACTATAAACCGGTGTCTTACTCTTTTCTTTCTTTACAATAACGTAGGTAGAGAACTGATTGGTTGCAAAAGAAACCGTTCCGTTGATTGCTGTTGTATCAAGTGCTGTCAGTTTTCCATTGTGGTTTCTCACAACCGTATAATCATAATTGGCATCATAACCCTTCAATGTCAAAGATAATGTGATTGGTTTTTCAAATTCCGTAATTCCAGTTTCCCAATTGGTGCCATTTCCTTTGCTGACAACCTGATTCAAAGAAAGGTCTACTGCCTCCGCTGCTACAGCATCAGAAACAAGAACTGTGGCTGCTGCTGTGTTATACTCTGTGTTATCCGAAACCTTCAATTCCAGATTTCCACTGTTTGCAGCATTGGCACCATTTGCAATTGCTGCATTTTTGACTGTATTTCCAGTCGTTACTACGGTATCTTCTGATTTTGTAAAAATACCTTTGAAGTGAACGCTTGTATTTGGCATGGTAAATGTAAACGTAGATACATCTTTTTGTGCCTCTAACGTAGCGCCACCATTTAACTGCACACCCGATAACTGATAACCATAATCCGGTGTCAGCTTAATGGTAATCTTATCACCAGGATCTGCCGCAAAGTGCCCGCCATCTTTGTTTCCTGCATTTGCTGCAAAATTGTCCGGATCCTTCGGAAGCTGTGCAACCGGTGTTCCGTTTACTGCAATAATTTCTGCTGTTCCATGCTCCAAATAAGCATCTTTGCCATAACGCACATCGTCATACGCCCATGTAATCGTGTTGACCTTTTTATCAATCTGGATATGCTGTGAGCCAGAGCCATCCAAAACGAGCGGTGCATTTTCGCTAAAGCCCATGCCCGCTACATTTGGCATAAACTGTACCATATAGTTTGCATCATATTTTACATAGAGAGAAACTTTTGTCACAGATTTGTCAAACTGATAACGTCCATCCGGAGAAACGGTAACCATCTTACTCTTTATCAAATCGTTAATCTTCTGATAAGATGTATCCTCATTCACCTTCACATAAATATTGTTGTCAGCATTTCCTATAGCAATCATTTGATTAAAGTTATCTCTTGCATTGCCTTCTAAGATAAGTTCCATTCCCTGTGTTGCAGGAGGCTGTGGTTGCTGTGGTGGATTTTCTTCGCCGCCGGAACCACCTTCTGCCAATACTTTTTGTGCCGGAATCATCGTTACCATCAAGAGCATTGCTAAGACCAGCGATAAAATTCCACGCATCCTTCCTTTTGTTTTTTTCATGTTGTCTTCCTCCTTTTGTCGTTTTTTATCTATGTATTGTTATTTTCTTGCATACCATCCCGCTTTAAAGTGAACCGCTGCCACCGCAGACAACGCACTTAAAACTGCCACCGCACACAGGACAATCCCGCCTCTTTTTGTGCCGTCCTGACTTCTTCACTCATATCCATTGCTGTCGTAACTGTGATATTCTGTTCTTTTGCCGCTTCCGTTACCACACGATCCATTTTTGTCTGTAATTCGGTAGCATTCAAATCGGTCGTACATTCCGTGATGGTAAGTGCTACCGTCTGGTCTTCTTTCATGTAGCCTTTTTCTGCTGCAATAGAAACCACGGTCTGTAATGTCTCGTCTAGTGTTTTCCCGGCAAACGATTTCTTACCATATGCATCCTTTGCATCTGCATTCAGGCATTCCAATGCCACGACATTTTCATCTCCATCAAGATAAATGTTAAATTCAGGATTAATTTTTACATGAATTACAGCCACATACTTCGCATTTTTTAAAAGTGTTGCTACGTCATCTCCTGTTTCTTCCGGTTCATCTGTCTTTTCTGTTTTCTGATCTGTCGAACTCTTTTGTTCTTCCTGCTTTGCTTTTCCACATCCAAACATCATGGTAGAACATGCCAATACAAGACAGAGTAAACAACAAAAAACTCCCACATTACGTCGTCGCATATGCTCACCCCCCAACATCGTATTTACTACTTAATGATGGGTAAAATTCTAGCATATGCGGTCGTAATATGGGAGTTGACATATGTCTCAAATTGTCAAAATCCTTTATTTTTCCTGCATCCAGGCATAATAAAATTGGAGCAAACCAATTCTTGCCTTGGTATTTGTTTTCTCATTCATATTCGAAATATGACGGTACAAGGCTGCCCGCGAAATAGCAAGCTGGGTCGCCATCTCTGTCACATTATCTTCTGAATGAAGCATGCACGCAAGCACTTCCACTTCACGTGGTGTTAAGGAAAATTCCTGCGCAAAAAGGGCAAGCAATTCCTCTTCACTTTTCTTATGTGTTTCTAATATCTTTTCTGTTTTTTCTGCTTCCTTCGATAAAATTGCATTTTCCTGTTTCCATCGCATTTGATCCCCAGATCTCTGGTATACAAAAATCAGAACACTTGTAATGGCAAATAACACAAGTGCAATTACAATGGTGACGTAACTTGGCGAATGTAACAGTGTCAGTGACATCGAAGCCGTTCCCACCGCACACAGATTGTTAACAGCACGCCCCAGTCCCGCCCATAGTTTTCCCTCTTTCATTACATACGAAAGACGCATAAAACTGCTGGCAAAATAGATGGAAAAGAAACCAGCTGACAGATAAAATACAACCAATCCCAATAGAAATGGTCCACCGCACGTGATCACAACCACGCAAATCGTTGAAAGCATCATCACACAATACATGATGATGTTCTGGTAAGCACCTTTTTTGATATCATATAAAAATCCTGCAAGCAAACCACTGCATGCAAGTAAAAGCCTCGGCCATTGTCCAATATCCGCACCTCCACCAGCATGTACCAATGTCACCGCGTTATCTAATGTTGCAAAAATAAATGTCATGAGAGCGACAATAAAAATCAACAGCATGCCAGTCTTTCGTGCAACACCATCCGCTTCTATGAGCGGATGCGTTTCTCCTTGCGCATCGACCTGCTGTGCTTTTACCATAAACAAACCTTCCATAACAGCAAATGCCAGACATAAGAAAATCACCTGCACTGCTACGGATGAAATACAATTGTTATTGATAAACTGTAATAAAATCCCAAAGGCATAGGCACATCCTACTGTCCGTGCCAAATGCGATTTTTCTGTCTCATTTTCTGCCGCAAAAGTCTGCGCCACCAAATAATGCACACCACTTCCAAAATACCCAAGCAACAAGAATAAAAACAAACCTGCGCGTAATGTATGTCCATAGCCGCTATGAATCTTGATAAAAAAGAACATCAGAATCACGGCGGCACTGCTCATGCTCCAAAACACCTGTTTTCCCTTCGGCGGTATCATTTTTTCCATTGGTGCATACAGCAAAAATCCCAGCACACTACTACCTAAAATATAGCTCTGTGCTAAGACCACACCATCTGCATCTGTCACAAAAGCCATCATATTATCAAAATAATATTCTGCACCAAGAAATACAAAGTAAAAAATTCCTAGCATTAAAATGGATTTCACAGTACCTTTTTTCATATCATTCATCCTACCATTCCATAAGAGCCAGCCACTTGGGCTGACTCTATCCTTATTTATACCCCCTATTTATTGAAACAACATGAAATCATTATAACGCAGTTTCCAAAGATACCAAAGGAATTTATTCTATATAATTGTTAAATTATGGTTTGAAATCATAGGCTTCATAGACTATTGTATCGGAATAGTCCCACCATTCTCCCGCATAACCTACAAAACCACATTCTGTCATCACACGCTCCATCATTTTAGCGTTTCCTGCCGCTGTTTCCGGCACATCGCTGTAATCACGGTCTGCCTTGAGAGAAAAATCATCGAATGCCGTCGGCATTTCCACCTCATTTCCATCGAATGTAACAAGCGTCATGTCAATTGTCCCTCCAAGGTTATGTGCTTTCATACCATTGGCTGGGTTTGCAACATAACGTGGATTTGGACAGACTTGCCACAACTTTTCCTGTGCCGCAAACGGACGATATGCATCCCATATTTTTATGTAATATCCCATAGCTTTGAATTTTTCCTGTGCCACTGCGAGTTTTTTTACTGTTCCATAGCGCAAATAGGCATCCTTAAAATCGTAGATGACCGTTCCCGTAAAATTATCAGCTGTGGCATACTTAAGATCCACCACAATATCTGGAATATAATCTGTAATTTTCACGAAGTCTGTATCTGCAGGTTCTGGTAACTGTTCTGGAAGTTGCTCTGCTTGCCGACTTTCCCTTTCTATTGATGTTTCTTTTTCCTGTTCGACCTTTTTTCCCTCTGTCCTTTGCACAGTTTGATATCTGCCATAGAAGATGCCTCCTATCGTAAGACCAATCAGGACTACCTCAAGAAACAGAAACACTCGTTTCTTTTTTTGCAAATTCATCTAACATCCTTCCACATGATCTGAGCCATTGCAGGCTCTTGTCACGTCATTGCTTGTCACATATTGATTATAATAGACCAATTCCACATCAGCAACCTAACAATAGAAATCGTCCACTTGTATGTGAAAAAACGTTTGCTAAACCCAAAACCGATTGGCTCTTTGTGAACCAATCGGGCTATAATTCCAAAAAAGTACACTCATCCTATACTAAGATGAGTGTACTCTTTGCGGTGTTACAAACTAGTTACAGACTAGAGAAGTGATTCATAAAGTTTTGTGATCTCCTCTACGCTTGTCTCTCTTGGGTTACCCGGTCTGCATGCATCATCATATGCTGACTGTGCCAGGAATGGAATATCTTCCCTCTTTACAATATCCTTTAAGTCTGCCGGGATACCAACATCTGCTGACAACTTCTTGACAGCATCAATAGCAGCCTTTCTGTACTCTTCCTGTGTCATATCGTCAACACCTTCTACCCCCATAGCGCGGGCAATCTCACGATACTTTTCGCCAGATACCGGTGCATTATACTCCATACCTGTTGGCAGGATAATAGCATTTGCCACACCATGTGGTGTATCGTAAAGTGCGCCCAAAGGATGCGCCATAGAGTGAACAATACCAAGACCTACATTAGAAAATCCCATACCAGCAACATACTGTCCCAAAGCCATATCTGCTCTGCCTTCCGGTGTGTTCTCAACAGCAGCACGGAGAGATCTTGAGATAATCTCGATTGCCTTTAAGTGGAACATATCGGACAACTCCCATGCGCCTGCTGTAATATATCCCTCGATCGCATGTGTCAGTGCGTCCATACCGGTTGCAGCGGTAAGTCCCTTTGGCATACTTGCCATCATCTCAGGATCTACAAAGGCAACAACCGGAATATCCTTAGGGTCTACACATACCATCTTACGGTTCTTTTCCGCATCTGTGATAACATAGTTGATGGTAACCTCTGCTGCGGTTCCTGCTGTGGTAGGTACTGCAAAAATAGGAACACATTTATTCTTTGTAGGTGCAACGCCTTCAAGACTTACAACATCTGCGAATTCCGGGTTCTTAATGATGATACCGATTGCCTTCGCTGTATCCATGGAAGATCCGCCACCGATGGCAACGATATAATCAGCGCCGGATGCCTTGAATGCTTCCACACCGGTCTTTACATTCTCAACCGTTGGGTTTGGTTTGATGTTTGAGTAGAGTTCATAAGCGATCTTTGCCTCATCCAGTACGTCAAGCACTTTCTTGGTTACACCGAACTTTACCAGATCAGGATCTGAGCATACAAATGCTTTCTGAAATCCCCTTCCCAATGTTTCTGTTGCAATCTCTGCGATTGCTCCTGCACCATGATAAGATGTCTCGTTCAACACAAATCTGTTTGCCATAATAAAAAACCTCCTAATTTTGTTAAAATACCCAATTCTTCCGAACTGTCTTTTTCTACATTTTAACGCAATCCTGAGGTTTTACAAGTAAGTTTGACATTTTTTGACAATAGACAAAAATGGTTTTCTTTTTTGCAAGAGAGGACACTTTTAGGAAAAGTAATCACAGTCTCCTTCTGCCCCTACTGCCTGCAAGGATTTCTTTTTTGGAGGCCCTTGTCTCATCTGCTCGTATCTCTCTGCTTTCTTTTCTCTTATAAACATATTCCCAAAACCGTCCTTTCGATTGCTTCTCGGTTTTCCTCTATTAAATCACGTTCACTCTACCATAAATAGCAGGACAAAAAACGGACACAATCGTGCGTCGATTGTGTCCCAAAAATTCCTATTCTATTCTCTTTCACTCCACAGTCCGGTAGGGCTTGATCTCTGTCATCCCCTTTTTATGTTCTCCTAAGAACTTTTCCAGTGTTGTCATGTGATACCAGCGGTCAAATTTATATCCGCTGTAATGCTGGGTTCCAGCAATGTGATAACCCATTTTCTGATGGAATTTCAGACTATCAAAGGTCAGGTAGTCATCTTCTGTCTCAGGCTCTGCGACCAGCGCGTAACAATTGACCACTCCCTGCTTTTTCAAAGCCGCTTCCAGTGCTTCATACAAAATGCGACCCAATCCACCGCGCCTTTTTTCCTGATGGATATAAATAGACACCTCCACATCCCAGGCAAAAGCAGCTCTTTCATGATAGCGGTGGGCATAGGCATACCCAAGAATCTGACCATTACACTCAGCGACCAGATAGGGATACCACGCTTGAATACTACAGATCCGGTCAGTAAACTCTGCCACTGAAGGGACTTCTGTTTCAAAGGTGATCGCCGTATTCTTCACATAATAAGCATAAATTTCACACAAGGCCTCTGCATCCGAAACCCTAGCCTCTCGCACGCATATTTTCTTTTCATCCATCACATAATCACCTGATTTCCACCGTTGTATCTGGCAAGTTGTAACTTTTGCTCTGCTCTCTCAAACCAATCCTGCATCTCCATGCTATCTTCATAGACAGCCACGCCTCCGGACACCTGCAGTAAGCACTCCTCGGTCATATCCAACACCTGTATCTGCTGGATTTTTTCAAGCAAGTGGTCCAGTTTTTCTCTGCTTTCTGAAACATTTCTTCCGCCGATGGTAAATTCATTGCTATCCCATCTGGCGCAGGTGCAATCCGGCATCCGTCTCTGCATGCAATTTGCAATTTCGATCAGCGCCTGATCTGCCGCCACATGCCCATAGGTCTGACGGATCCACTCGTAATTATCCAGTTCCAATACAGCGATCCAACATTCTGTGGCATTCTCGCCTTTTATTGCTGCCCGGACGACATCCTGCATGCCATAGCGATCCAAAAGCCCGGTCATTGCATCTGTCTGTGCTAACTGACGCAAATTCTTTTCCATAGAATAAGAGTAGCGCGTCATGACATAGGCTAAAATGATCGGAATGACAAAGGCTAAGATCAAAATAGATAATTTTGTGTAAAAGTTTACCCATTCCGGCAAGACATAAACCGCCTTGTGATATCTGTCTATAAATTCAATGCAGATATAACTTATCATATATATTACACTGTAAAGGATCCCGTGCGCACTGCGTCCACGCAATTTCAGCGAGAAATAATCTGTATAGAAAAAGACGATTGGCATGCCAAGCAAAGTGATCTGTAGTCCACAATCCGTCCCCACAAAATAAGCTGCAAAGATCATGTGTACCATGACTTCGATCCCTACAATGCTGATAAACCAATCTATCTTTTCTTTTTGGATGATCCAGAAACTGATAATATAGATCAATACACTCAAAAAATTCAGGTTTCGCATTTCCACGACGTCTAAGGCATGGAAATAGAAAATAAACCATGTATGAATAATGAGCAGGGAAAAACTAAGGATGCGTGCAGACTGCATTGCTACTTTTTTATTAAAAAAACGATCCATACCCGCTCCTTAATGTACCGCTCCGATCAGATCCTGCACATTTTCCACATGCATACGTTTCATATAATCTTCGATGCCATCTGCGATCTCAAGGGTTGCCATCGGGTTATAGAAATTGGCGGTTCCTACCGATACCGCTGTAGCACCTGCTAAGATCATCTCGATCGCATCCTCGGCATTTTCAATACCCCCCATACCAATGATCGGAAGTTTCACTGCCTGTGCCACCTGATAGACCATGCGTACCGCGATCGGATGCACTGCCGGTCCGGACATACCGCCTGTCTTATTTGCCAATGCAAAAGTCTGGCGATTGATATCGATCTTCATACCGGTCAGGGTATTGATCAAAGAAAGGACATCTGCACCGCCTGCTTCTGCCGCGCGTGCCATCTCCGTAATGTCTGTTACATTCGGGCTGAGTTTCATAATAACCGGCTGTTTTGCATGTTTTTTCACTTCTTTGGTGATCGCCTCTACCGCCTTTGGATCCTGTCCAAAAGCAATACCGCCTTCTTTGACGTTCGGGCAGGAAATATTGATTTCCAACATATCCACACGCTTTTCCTGACCCAGACGTTCCACAACCTCCAGATAATCTGCCGTAGTCTTTCCACAGACATTAACGATCACCTTGGTATCATAGCCTTCCAAAAAAGGCAGATCTCTCTGGCAGAAAACATCAATGCCCGGATTTTGCAGTCCGATGGCATTGAGCATACCACTGCGCACTTCCGCCACACGCGGTGTCGCATTGCCCGGCCACGGCACATTTGCCACGCCCTTTGTCACGACCGCACCCAGACGGTTCAGATCTACGAACTCACTATATTCGGCTCCGGATCCAAAGGTTCCTGATGCCACCATGACTGGATTTTTTAAGGTTACCCCTGCTAAATTTACCTGTGTATTCATTAGAGTTCCACCTCCTCAGCCAGAAATACCGGACCATCCTTGCAGACCCTTGCATTATGCACATGAGAATGTGCATCTACTTCCTTTGTCTGGCAGACACAGCCCAGACATGCACCAATGCCGCAAGCCATCCGCTCTTCCATAGAAATATAGCACTTGATGCCCTTTTCTTCCGCAAACTTCTTAACGGCAGCAAGCATAGGCTTTGGACCGCAGGCATAGATGACATCCCCGGTCACATTCTTTTGCCGTAAGACATCCACAACCGTACCGTGTAGCCCTACCGAGCCATCATCCGTTGCGATCTCCACCTGTCCGTATGATTCAAATTGCTCTTTTAAAAACAACTGATCATCCCGATAGCCCAGAACGATTGTTGAATCTTGTTTTAATTGTTTTGCCAATTCTAACATCGGAGGTACGCCGATACCGCCACCGATTACGATTGGATGCTGACCTTCGAGTGGAAAGCCATTTCCCAAAGGTCCCAGAATCCTGACCTGTTCGTCTGTCTGCAGTTTGGAAAATTCTTTTGTTCCTTTTCCTGCCAGCCGGTAGACCAGACGAATGGCATTTCTGTCGGTATCGATCTGACAAATGCTGATCGGTCTCGGTAAGAGGCGGCTTCCTTCCCCACAATAAAGGGATACGAACTGTCCCGCTGCCGCTTCCTTTGCAACATTGGTCGCCAGCCACATACTGTAGACACTTTCTGCCAATATGGTCTGTTCTAATACGGTTGCCATTTCCTGAATCTTTGCCATAACATGTACTCCTTGTTAATTTAATGCTGACTTAATATCCGCAATCATGGCTTCAACTGCCATACGACTCGCATCTGCAAAATTCTCTTCCGTAATGCCCTTTGCCTGATACTGTTCCTGCTTATAGGCTGCGATGATACCACGGGAGGAATTGACGATAGCGCCCAGACCATCCTTGTCAAAGAAATGTACCAGATCTGCACCCTTGCCGCCCTGTGCGCCATATCCCGGAACCAGAATATAAGACTTTGGCATCAATTCACGCAATACCTTTCCCATTTCCGGATAGGTGGCTCCTACAACAGCACCGACATAACTGTAGTCATCACCCATGCAGTCGCTACCCCATTTATCAACCATCTGCCCGACAAATTCATATAGAGGTCTCTGCTTGCCCTCATCATCCGTGATCACGCGATCCTGAAATTCTCCACTGGACGGATTGGAGGTCTTGACCAATACAAAGATTCCCTTTTTCTCCTCTTTGCAGACTTTGACAAACGGCTCAATGCCATCACTGCCCAAATATGGATTGACAGTCGCAAAGTCCTCATCAAATGGTGTCAGCATCTTACTTCCTACGGCGACTTGACCCAAATGCGCTGTCGCATAGGCTGCGGATGTGGAACCGATATCTCCACGTTTTACATCACCGATCACGACCAGATCCTTTTCGTGGCAGTAGTCTACGGTCTTTTTAAAAGCTGCAAGCCCCGGCAGTCCGAACTGCTCGTACATGGCGATCTGTGGCTTTACCGCAGGGATCAGATCATAGGTTGCATCTACGATTGCCTTGTTGTATGCAAAAATGGCATCTGCCACTGCCTCTAAAGACTCACCCTTTTCTGCCACGGCTGCATCCAGCAGATGCGTTGGCAGATAAGAAAGCATAGGGTCTAAGCCGACCACGATCGGTGCGCCTGTCTTTTTAATTTTTTCATTTAACTTGTTGATCATATCTCTATCCTCACTCTTTTTATTCTTTTCCTATGATACCCCAGTTACTTCTGATAAACAATACATCCATCCAAAATCGTGCCAACCACACGACCGGTCACTTTTCTTCCCTCAAACGGCATATTCTTTCCCTTGCTGGCAAATTCTGCTGCATGGATTTCGTAAGTATCCTTTGGATCAAAGATCGTGATATCTGCAAGGTGTCCTACGCTGATATCTCCCTTGTTAATGCCAAGGATACGCGCCGGGTTGGTACTCATTTTCTCTGCCATACCCATCGGGGTCAGGTAACCTGTTTTTACAAGTTCGGTAAAGGTAAGTGCTGCCGCCGTCTCCATACCTACGATGCCAAACGGTGCGCTCTTTAGATCTTTTGCCTTTTCCTCTGCCGTATGCGGTGCATGGTCGGTAGAGATCACTTCCATAATGTCGTCGCGCAGACCTGCCTTTAAGGCGTCCACATCCGCCTTGGTACGCAGTGGCGGGTTCATCTTATAATTGGCATCCCCTTCCACAATATCATCTTCCGTCAGTGTAAAATGATGCGGACATACTTCACCGCTGACCTTGATACCCTTTTTCTTGGCATCACGCACCAACTCTACCGATTCCTTGGTAGAGCAGTGACAAAGGTGAAGTCTTGCACCGGTCTCCTCTGCCAGCATGATGTCACGGGCTACGATCACATTCTCTACGGCATTGGAAATACCGGATACGCCAAGTTCCTTTGACTTATTCCCTTGATTGATGACACCACCCTGCACCAGATTGATGTCCTCGCAATGTGCCAGTACCGGGATGTCTGCCTTTGCTACGATCTTCATGGCTTCCCGGTAAAGTCCCGAATCCATAACGCTCTTGCCGTCCTCGGAGATTGCCGGGATACCGGCTTTTATCATGCCGGATAGGTCTGACAATTCCTTACCCTCCATGCCTTTTGTCACAGAACCCACCTGCAATACATGGGTCAGACCGACCTCTGCTGCCTTATCATGCACATAGTGGATGACTTCCGGGCAATCGGCGACCGGCTTGGTATTTGGCATGGCAACGATCGTGGTATATCCCCCATGTGCTGCTGCCCGCGATCCGGTCTCAATGTCTTCTTTTGCGGTAAGTCCCGGGTCGCGCAGATGCACATGCAGATCGATAAATCCCGGAAAAACATAGCAGCCGCTGGCGTCGATCACCTGATCGTCCGCTCCTGCCGCCAGATCCTTTTGCATCTTTGTCACGCGGTCTCCTTCCACATAAAGATCCATGACCTCATTCGTTCCTGTCGGTGGATTTAAAATGTGTCCGTTTTTGATTAAAATTCCCATCTTTCACTCCTGTTCACAGGGACGTTCCTTTTGCCACAAGGATTGTCCCCTTTGGTCTTTTTCAAAAAGAAGGGACGAAAGGTTATGCCTTCGCCCCTCAAATGCTATTGTTGTACCAGTGTCTCATCCACAAACTTTTGAATGTTGGATGCGTTCACATATTTCTTGGTATGTTCTCCGTCTACCACAACAAGCGTCGGTGCCTGCATAACACCATACTGCTGTGTCAGTTCCACATTTTCCTCTGCGTCGATCACAACGTATTCCTGATCCTTTAAGATCTCCTTTGCCATGGCGCAGTTTGGACAAGTCTTTGTGGTAAAGAGATATTTTACACTATGCAAAGGCTGGATCTTGACATCATCTTCCGTGATTGTCACCAAACTCTTTGCCGGCTTTTTCAAAACAGACTTCTTGATGTCATATAACTTTCTGTTCTTGTATTCCTGGGTCTTACCCTCGTTCCAGTTCTGTACCGGACGATAGTAGCCTGTGATACGGGAATATACTTCTGCCTTTGCTCCACAATGCGGGCAGGTAAAATGCTCGCCTGCGATATAACCATGCTCCTTACATACAGAATAGGTCGGAGACAAGGTGTAATACGGCAACTTGTAATTTTCTGCGATAGTGCGAACCAGTTTTGCCGCGGACTCCCATGTGTCTAACTTTTCACCCAGGAATGCATGGAATACGGTTCCTGAAGTGTAAAGGGTCTGCAAGTCATCCTGAATGTCCAATGCGTCAAAAATGTCGGATGTGTATTCTACCGGCAAGTGTGAACTGTTGGTATAGAAAGGTGTATCTCCTTCCTTGCCTGCCGTCTTGATATCCGGGAACTGTGCAACATCATGCTTTGCCAGACGATAAGTCGTAGACTCAGCCGGTGTTGCCTCCAGATTGTAAAGATCACCGTATTCTTCCTGGTAATCAGACAGGCGCTCGCGCATATGGTTGAGGACGTCCTTGGTAAACTGCTGTGTCTCTTCATGTGTCAGATCCATGCCAAGCCACTTTGCATTGAGTCCCACTTCGTTCATACCAATCAGACCGATCGTTGAAAAATGGTTGTCAAAGGTTCCCAGATAACGCTTGGTATATGGATAAAGACCTTCATTTAAAAGTTTGGTGATGACACCACGCTTGATCTTTAAGGATCTTGCGGCAATATCCATCATATGATCCAGTCTTGCATAAAAGTCTGCTTCGTCCTTTGCCAGATATGCGATACGCGGCATGTTGATCGTAACAACGCCAACAGATCCGGTACTTTCGCCTGAGCCAAAGAAACCACCGGATTTCTTGCGGAGTTCTCTCAAGTCCAGACGCAGCCTACAGCACATAGAACGCACATCGCTCGGCTCCATGTCACTGTTGATATAATTTGAAAAATACGGTGTACCGTATTTTGCGGTCATTTCAAAGAGCAGTCTGTTGTTCTCGGTATCAGACCAGTCAAAATCTCTGGTAATAGAATAAGTAGGGATCGGATACTGGAATCCACGACCATTGGCATCGCCCTCGATCATGATCTCAAGGAATGCACGGTTGACCATATCCATTTCCTTCTTGCAGTCCTTGTACTTAAAGTCCATTTCCTTGCCGCCGACGATAGCAGGTAATTCTGCAAGATCTGCCGGAACGGTCCAGTCCAAAGTAATGTTGGAGAATGGTGCCTGTGTTCCCCAACGGCTCGGTGTATTTACTCCGTAAATAAATGCTTCGATACATTTTTTCACTTCGCGGTAGGTCAGATTGTCTACCTTTACGAATGGTGCCAGATAGGTGTCAAAAGAAGAGAAAGCCTGTGCTCCTGCCCATTCGTTCTGCATGATGCCGAGGAAGTTTACCATCTGATTGCAAAGCACGGATAAATGTGCTGCCGGAGCAGATGTGATCTTGCCGGAAATACCGCCCAGACCTTCCTGAATCAACTGCTTCAAAGACCAGCCTGCACAATAACCGGTCAACATAGACAGATCATGGATGTGGATGTCCGCATTGCGGTGTGCCTCTGCGATCTCCTCATCATAAATCTCGGAAAGCCAGTAATTTGCCGTCACTGCGCCGGAATTGCTTAAGATCAGACCTCCTACAGAATAAGTAACGGTAGAATTTTCCTTTACACGCCAGTCTTCCACCTTTACATAACTATTGATAACGTCCTTGTAGTCTAAAATCGTAGACTTCATATTACGCATCTTTTCACGCTGCTTACGATACAGGATATATGCCTTAGCGACCTCGGTATAACCGGTCTGCTCCAAAACGGTCTCAACACTGTCCTGAATCGCCTCTACCGATACCTTTCCGTCCTTGATCTTATCCTGAAAATGCGCAGATACGCGCAAAGACAATAAACCAATGATATCATCATTATAAGACATCTGTGTCGCATCAAATGCCTTGGCGATCGCATCATTGATCTTCCCCAAGTTGAACTCTGTTACTTGTCCATCCCTTTTCACAACTTCAAACATTTCCTAATCCACCTTTCAAAATCCCTTGGTTCTCCAAACTCCATACATGTAAGCGACATGTTTCTCGTTCAAACGCTATTTATGTACAAATTCTATCAAAATATGGTGCATGGGTCAATATCATTTCACTATATATAGTATTTTCGTCATTTTGACGACAAATACAAAAAATCCCCATGAAAAGCCGATTTCATGGGGTATTTTGTCACTTATTCATTTTGCATTTAATAAATCAATGCAAAAATTTTATCTAGTTTGTAGAAAAGTCTGCTCTCTTAAGGCTGCCTGATCCGTCGGATATTTTGCCAGATATTCTGTCATCTTCTCCTTGGCACTGCTAAAATCGCCTGTGTATTCCAGTGCTACGATCTCCCCCTTGAGCAGATCCTGCATCGCGGTATCATCTTCTTTTTTGATGCCTTCCTGATAATACTCCAATGCCTTGTCATAATTGCCCGCCTTGATCTCCATATTACCAAGAAGTGCCAGTGCCTCTGCCGAAGGCTTTTCTTCCTTGACATACTCTGCTAAAAGTTTGGATGCGCTGTCGCTGTCCCCGGATGCCTCATAAGTCTCTGCCAGATAGACCTTAGCGTCTGACGCCTTCTTCTCTACTGCCGTCTGCAAATATTCGATCGCCTGCTTATAGTCTCCCTGTTCCAGATAGATCCGTCCTTTGCCCAGATAGTCCTCACCGCTTTTTCCTTCCAGAGCCAGTGCCTCATCCAAGAAATTATCACCCTCATCTTCCATCCCGGAGGCTTTCAGATTCTGGCTGATCAAAATATATAATTCGTAATTGCTGCCGGCGCGCTTGACCGCTTCTTCATAGTCTTTGATTGCCTTTTCCTTCTCGCCCTCGTTCAGATAAACGCTGCCCCGTAAAAAGCAGGGACGATAATCGGTCTCATCATAATCAACGATCGAGTCATAGACGGCTATGGCTTCCTTTAGATTGCCCTGGGCATACTCTGCTGCCGCCTTATAAAAACAGATATCCACGACATTCGCATCCACTTTTGCACCGGATAACTGCAATGCCGCATCAAAGGATTCTACCGCTGTCTTGTAATCTGCCGACTGCATGGCAGTAATGCCTGCCTCTTTCTTTTCTTCCATCTGCTGTGTCGTCTTGCTGCCACATGCACTCAAAAGCCCCAGACACAAAGTCAGACCAAGGGTTGCCCCCGCCAGACGTTTTATGACATTTTTGCATTCTTTACACATTTTAAAAAACTTCCTTTTATCTTGCATTTCATCTTTTTTCACTCCATTTATCATACCAAAACTATAGTTTTTTGTATAGAATGGTTCACATTTTATTTGTGTTCGCATAGGCTATTAAAAACATATGCAAAGGTTTTCTCATGTCAAAGACCATCATTATAGATCCGGGCCATGGCGGTTTCGACCCCGGTGCCGTCTATGAAAACAGAAAAGAAAAAGATGACAACTTGAGATTAGCCCTGGCAGTAGGTCAGGAATTACAAAACGCAGGATATCAGATCATCTACACACGCACAGACGATCGTTACGATTCACCTTACGACAAAGCGCAGATCGCAAACTCTGCGGGTGGGGATCTGTTTTTATCCTTCCATCGTAATTTTGCCGAAACTCCAGATCTCTATCAGGGTGTGCAAGCCCTTGTATATGATAAAAATCCTCTGGCGCTCCGCGTTGCCAAAAATGTCAATGAAAACTTGGAGGAGATCGGATTTAAAAATCTGGGCATTGAATCTCGCAAGGAACTCGTTGTGCTCCGCCGCACTTCCATGCCTGCTGTTCTCTTAGAAGTCGGCTTTATCAATTCCAAAGAGGACAACCGACTTTTCGATGAGAATTTTGATGCTATTGCCCGCGCCATTGCAGATGGTGTGATGGCTGCTCTGCCACTGCGGACAACACATGCCCCGACGGCTTCTACAGAGCAGGGTCCCCCTATACCGCAGACCACTTCTGATGCTTCTCCGACGACTTCCGGCAAAACAAACCAAATGAGTGCAGATGCGCAACATGCTCCTGTGGAGGCAGCCTCTGCACCTGTGGAAATGGCACGATCCATCGCACCGGAAGCCAGTCCGTCCGATCCGGTGGCTGACATGCGCCGGCAGCTTGCCGATGCGCCCTGTGAACCACTGCCCATGCCGGAAGAAAAACCAATGCCTCGTATGTGGTATTATGTGCAGGTTGGTCTTTTCCGCTATCCGGAGAATGCGGTCTACCTGATGGAGCAATTAAAGGGGCAGGGATATTCCGCAGTCTGGAAACGCATCGGCGGACTGATCGCCATCTGGGTCGGCCCTGTCGATAACTTGGACGAAGCCGTTGCCCTGCAGAGAAAACTGCAAAATGACGGCTATGAGACATTGATCGTCACGGATGACTATATCGGGAAGTAATAAAAATGCCAGAACCTGTTTTGATCCGGTTCTGGCATTGCTTTTCTCATTTTATGTTTTCTATACTTCTTCTGCTTTTTCCTCGTCCGACTTTGGCAGTTTGATATGCACTTTGGTGATACGCTTCTTATCCACGCCCTCTACCCGAAGTATCACACCATCCCCGGTCACATAGACTTCTCCCTTTTGCGGGAAATGATCGAAAAGCCCGGTCAGATAACCACCGATGGTATCATAATCTTCTGAGGTAAAGGCAAGGTGCAGTTCATCACACAGATCTTCCAGATTCATAGAACCAAGGACATCATACTCCCTGTCGCTGATCCGGATGAGATCGTCTTCCTCATTTCCGTCAAATTCATCACGGATTTCGCCCACCAATTCTTCCAGGAGGTCTTCTAGGGTCACAAGTCCTGCCACTGCACCGTATTCATCCAGCACGATTGCAAGGCTTAAGCGCTCCTTTCGCATCTCCTCAAACAATTCCGAGGTATTCTTCTGTTCATAGGTAAAATATACTTTTCGCAGATAATCACGGATGGAAAAATCCTCTCCGCGCGGTGCTAGGATCATATCCTTCATATTGATCAGACCGATGATATTGTCCGTGTCTCCCTCATAGACCGGCAGTCGCGTGAACATATCCTCTTTAAAAGTTTCCACTAATTTGTCATAGGACCAGTTCACATTGACCATGGTCATATCAATACGGGGTATCATGATCTCCTTGGCGGTCGCATCCGTAAAATCAAAGATGTTATGGATATACTCTCGTTCTTCTCCCTCAATCTCGCCACTCTCATGGCTGGCATCTACCATGATGCGCAATTCTTCCTCGGTAATGGCTCCCTCATTCTGGTTGGGATCTACGCGAAGCAGACGTAAAAATGCCAAAGATAACTTGTTGATTAAAAAAATCACCGGTGTCAAAATCACCATTAAGCCCCAAATGATCTTTGCATAAGACAAAGATATCTTGGTCGCATTGAGTGTTGCCAGTGTCTTCGGCGAGATCTCACCAAAGATCAGGATCAGCAGGGTCAAAAGTCCTGTTGCTACCCCTGCGCCCACACTGCCCAACAGGCGTATGGCAAGTGTCGTTGCCAGTGATGATGCTGACAGGTTGACTACATTATTGCCGATCAGTATCGCCGACAACATCTTTGCCGAATCATCTGTTACCTTGAGCACACACTGTGCCCGCTTATCGCCATCTTCTGCCATAGATTTCATTTTGATCTTGTTGACGGTTGTCAGCGCTGTTTCCGCAGAAGAAAAGAACGCAGATAAAAGTAAAAGAACAACCAAGATCACTAACTGAAGTATCGAGACGGTATCCAAAAAACATCACTCCTTTTTCTTTCTTATAATAATATCTCGTTATTTCATTTTATTATATATTTTTTCTTTTAGAAATCAAGCAATACCAAGGATATTCCTCGTATTTTCACTCGGATAAAGACAGTTCATAAGAAAAAACCGGCTCTTCCTCCTCCTGTGCCGTGAAAGTCTGTAAGATTTTCTCTTTACAGGCAGGATCGACATACCAAAGCGACTCCTCCATCAGCCCGCCTGCTTCTTCTGTCTTCTTATTATAATAGGTCTGGTCGATCTTTCGCAGTACAATGGCATTGCCATCCCGATACTGTCCCTGATAAATACCGCTTTCTGTGATGCCCATCTTGACCAGACGCTCTGTCATGTTTCCGGCACCATCCACTGCCTTATAGCGTGCCGTCACATAGCCTTTCTCCCCCAGAGAAAGCAGCGTTTTTTCATCCGGCAGTTCCACATCCAGTACCAGATTTTCCCTATCCTCGGCATCACTTGCTCCGGCTGTTCTTAGGACTTCCTGTTTTGTCACCGCACCTGCCTTGACTTGATTTTTTGACCAGTAACGGTTTTTTGCAGAGATCTCCGGCGGTCTGTCCCAGACACTGTAAAAGGTCAAGGGCTCTAATCTGCCGTCGACATCTACTTTTTCTGTTCCACTTTCCAAAGTCTGCATGCCCCAGGCATTTAAGTCTGCCGGGCTGCCGACAGCAAGCACATCCACATCCTTATAAATGGCATCCTCCCGCATTGCCCAGCCCATATGGGCATAGGTCTTTCTTTCCAATACTTTCTCGGCAAAATTTTCATCCCATACCAGACTTTCTTCTATGCGCGCAAAGGTATTCTCCGGTAAAGAAACCGTCTTTTTACAATCACGGATCCTATAATCTTCCCCGGCAGTCTGACCGTTTCCACATATGAGAACATCCGCTATCACGTCATAGTTCGCATAAAAACAATAGTCCTTTGTGCATGCCTCTGCGGAAAATACCTTATCCTGTCCGATCTGCCAGAATTCCTCTGTCGTTTTGGCAGTCTGCCTCCACCCGGTCTGCTCCAGAGAAGTAAAGACTCTTCCATCATAAAAGACCGCTAAGGCAGGTGCACTTATGGTCTGCGCCTCTTTCCAGTACAGGGGCTTTTGCTCCGGCAGGGAAAATGTTACATGGGGATTGTCCAGATTTCCCTCAAAAGCAATCGTATATGTCTCAGATACAATGACCTGTCCGACAGACGCATTAGATCCTGTGCCCGCCCGCAGGATGGCAGACCGGTATTTCCCCTGCCCCGCATTCCAAGTCTTTGTATGCGTATTGGTCAGAGTAAATTTTTCTTTCATCCGGTCTGCCGTATTCTGGGTCTTATCATAATCGCAGGAAAGGACAAGCCTCCCCGGCTCCGGGCATTCTTCTTCCAACGTCAGGGAGATCTTTGAAAGATTTTGGGATAGCGCACCGGACAGTCTTAGGCTCCTGTCTTTTGCCAGCCATATCCCCTTGCCGCAGATGGCGGTTTCCCCGGATAGATGATATTCTCCTTTTTGCAAAATATCATACGAGTTGTTTCTCTCCATCCTGCCATCTTTTTGCGCGCAGTATGCCCCATCTACATTGTCGATCCCCGTCCCATTATCATAGATGGCACAGGCGGTCACAGAGAGATTTCCGCTGTTGCAGATGGCAGTCGTATTATTGTGCAGACTGCTTTTTTCTATCTCTCCGGTCGGACGATTGAAAAAGCCATGTATCAGCCCATGTGTATTGCCATAGATCTCGCAGGCATCCAAAAGATAGGTGGACCATGGCTCATTTGCCGTAGCCAAAACGCCGGTCAGACTATCTTTGATATGACACTGGCGGATCTCAATGCGATTGGCAGCATTAAGCCACAGCCCGCAATTTGCCCCCTGCATACTGCATCCTTTGGCACTGCCGCTCGCCTGCCCCATATAGGCAATGCCCGCACCGCCATAGAGCCATTTACTGCCGTCATAGCGTGGTGCTTGCGCCGAACAGTCTGTCAGATACATTCCGCCATCCGTGACCATAAATCCCCAGGATGAGTCATAAGCCACGCAGTTATTGCAGATCAGCGTTGCTCCCCTGCCATCCGTATTCCTTGCAAAAAATGCTGCACCATCACAGTTATAGGCCCGACAGTTGTTAAAGACGCCGACTGCCGGGAAGCCCGAGCCATTTTCCGATACGATATTAAACCCGGTGCCGCCGCCCAGATGGTCTACCCCGATATAGCCATAATTCCAGTTATTGCAGATAGTCGTATCACTGCCATACCATGATGCATTGATACAATCCACGGCAGAAGAACCACCTTCCGCTGCTGCACCATTATTTCTGTGGTTGTTTCCATTGAGTGTCAGATTGCCCTCTGTGATCAGGGTTGCACCATTCTGCACCGTGATCATGGGTCCCGGCTGTGACAGATAATTGACCATCTGATGTCCGTTGCCGTTGATGGTAAAACAGGCACCGTCTGTGATCAGCCAGCGTTCTGTTATAGGAATATCCTCCAAGAGGACAAATTTTTTCGCCCCATTTAACCATGCGCCCACGACAAAATCCGTCCAGGAAGAACACATCCAATAGGCGTAGAACCAGCCACCGCCATAACTTGTGACCGACATGCTCTGTTCCGGCATACTTATCCCGCCTTGCAACTCTGCGCCTGTGCCTTCCTCTACTGTCGCGGCTTGCGAATCTATGTCCGCGTGCGATTTCTCGTTTTCTGCGGTTTGCATCGCTTCTTCCGTGTATGCCACCTCGCTTTCTGTGTCTTCCATCTCCAGGTCATATCCTATCTGTCGGTCGTCTGCTTCTGCCACCATTCCTTCCATGTTTGTCTTAGACATCGCCCCTTCTTCCCGATCGAAAGCCAACTTTTCTGTATCCTGGTGCTCCACCAATTCGACCTCTGTGCTCTCTGCCCGAACCGGCAATACATTTCCACCGCCAGATATGACCGTAAGCACCAGCAAAAACATAGCACAAATCCTTTTCCCCTGTTTTCGTTTTTCCTGTTTTTCTCGCAATCTTCTTCTCATGGTTCCTCCCCATTTTTCTATGATCTCATTTACTCAAAACACGCATAATAGGTCTGTGTTTCCTTTACCTGCGCAGGAAATGCTTCCCCACTCCACTGATCTGCCTGTCTTGACCAGCCTAAAAACTTTCGCCCCTCGACCGCCGGGGTCTGCGGTAAGATAAAGTCTGCTCCATCCTCTACCCGGTATGCCTGCCACAGTCTGTCATCCACATAAAAACGCACCTCATGATCTTCTTTTTCCATCTTCTGATCCCACAGGGCAGTTTTTATCACTTGACAGGTTCCCTCTGTTCCATTGGGATGCCGGTAGGTCTCGGTCACCCCCACGGACAGCAGACCATTTTTGCTATCCACGCCGTAGATCTCCACCTTACACTCCCCTTTGATTCCAAGCCCCTGCATTTTCTCTTTTAAGATCCGGCAAAAAGCATCCGCCCATGCCTCGTCATCCTTTATACTTTCTGCCTGCATCCATTGTTCCTGCATGGTCTGATCCAAAGCCAGACTGACCGCCTCCTCCAAGGTCTTTTCATGGTCTGTCCTTCCTTCGACGGTCAGAAACATGAGCACGGAAAGAAACAAGATCGCCGCAGAAACGATACCATACACGATATATTTCATCCTTGTTCTCCTTCTTCCACACGCAGATAGATCCAACCATTCTGACTTGCCCCCTGCGCATCCCAAAGCATGACTTTTGCCCGATAGATGCCGCTACGCTTAAAGCAATAGTTTTCTTCTCCCGCCGCATCTTCCTGCGCTTTTACCACTTCCCTGCTGTCGGTATCCTCGATCCAAAGGATGGAAAAAGACGCCTCCTCTCCCCTGGCATCCCTTGCTAAGATCATATCCTTTGCCTGATAGGACTTCCCGACCAAAAGCGTCTGCGTGGTTGCTGTCGGGACCGAATCTTCTTTTGCCCTTCGGATGGCTTGATCGGAAGTTGTCATCCCATATGTCTCCTGTCCCATCTTCTCTTTCATCTGCTTTCCCAGTGTCCGAGGCAGCCCCTTTTCTCCTGCAAAAGACAGGCAAAAGAATAAGGTCAGCAAAGCCCCTGCTACCACCATGGCAAGCAAAGTCCTACCATAGTTTCTTATAATTTCTGTCATATTCTCCCCTTATCCAAACATCTGCTCTAATGCCAGCGCCAACCCCATGCCAAAAGGACTTTTTATCTCTTGCCAGAACAAGATCCCCAACATGACGGTCGTAACGACCGCTAGCAACATTTCCCCATAAGTATCCATAATCTCTTTCATCCCACTTCTCCTCTCTTTACATACAAAATGCCTGTATTGCCAAAAGAAAGACGCCACAAATACTGCCGCCGATGACACTGTAAAAAAGCGCCATCCCATAATCCCGCATAATTTCCTGCATATAGTTCCCCCTTTACCATAAATCCACCGCAATCCTTCTGGTATTTTCCAGATCAAAAAAAGAAATCCCATAGTCATAGGTCAGCGTCATACTTCCATAGGCTGCCTGCTTACTTTCCCCCGGTCGATAAACTTCCACACTAAGGTCATAGTCCATTTCTCTTGCATCTGCCTGACAGGCTTCGATCACATCCTCTGCAAAATGTGCTGCCCCGATCCTTTCGGCACTGGCAGTCAGAAAGGCATTTGCATTTCGCGCTGATACCGATGTCGCCGTAATGCCGATTCCCGTAACCGTCAAAAGCATGAGACAGAAAACCCCGATAAATGATTTTATAATGACTTCCATAAACTTTCCCCTTTCCTACATCTGCAAGATACTGCTTGCCATCATGACATAAAAGAGCATGACCATATCCACTAACATCTTGGCTCCCCCGGTCAACTGCGGTGCTAAAAATAAGGCGTAGAGCCCACCTAAGGCATCCTCGTTTTTCATCTTCTGTGCCTGATCGAAAAGCAGTTGATTTCTACGGATAATATCACTGATCTGGCTGGACGCATTGCCCCCGGTGCCCTCCGACAAAGAATAAAGCATCTTCATGGAGGACTGTACTTCCGGCAGGGCATAGGTCTGCAAAAATGCCAGATAGGGCTCCATGTCTGTCGGTTTCTGCTGCAGATCCTGTATCAGTTGGCGCAGTTCCGGCTTTAAGAGCAGGGGTGCTTCCTCATAGGATTCCATGATCGCCACCTGCACATTTTCACTCTGCAGGAGCAAAGACACTTCTAAGAGCCACTGCGGAAAGACCTTTTGCAGGGCACGGGTCACCTTTCTTTTTGCAATGCCATAGCCCAATTCTCTTTTGCCTGCCGCATCACACCGCTTTACTTTTTCATACTGGCGGAGTAAGTCTTTCTCATCGCAGGTCTTTTCCATACTGCCACTTGCCAGTTTCTTATCCGCCACATAAAAGATCCACAGATCGATCAAAAGCGTGGCAAGGGTTGTGACCTTAACCAGGGCATAATCGGAGATTGTCATAGAAATGCCGTTTGCCACATAGACAAAGGCAGAACACAAAAGCAAAGATACGACGACCGAGACCAAGATCTGCGTCCGCTTTCTCTTTTTCTCCTTTAAAAGTTCATATTCCCGGTCTGCCCACATGCGCCTGGCATCCAGCATCAGTAAGATAGCATCCCCATATTCTCCCCCATTTTGTTCTACCTGCAAGGCAAAACGGTGCATGGTTGCCATCTGCTGCAGGGGATATTCCTGCTCGATACGCGACAGCGCCTTCGCCTCCACCTGATTTTCCCCATAGGTCTTTTCAATATAGGTGATTGCATCCCTGATACAGGTATGCATCCTGCCCTTTGCCAAAAGTTTTTCTACATCCTTTAAGGTCACCAGCACCTTACCCGATTTTTGAAAAGAGTACAAAAACTGCTCCATATAGGTGTTTGCTTCCACAAACTGCAACTGCCCATAGCGGTTGCGATAGAGATTGCGCAGAAAAAAGGGAAACAGAAAGGCACACCAGCCACACAAAAGGACAAGATAGATCCCATCCAGATGAAAATACCGCCCCAGCAAAAGGGCAAATGCCACCACAACACCATACATCCCCAGACTTTTCTTCCAGGAAAAAACATAGCCATATTGATACAATTCATCCCATAGCAACTTTCGCTTCATAATACGTTCCCTTCCTCTCTCCCCATGCATCGGAAATCACTTTTCCATCTTCTACCACGATCTGCACCTGATTTTTTCCATCTTCTCTGGAAAAAAAGCAGACCTGATCGATATATCTGCTGATCTGATAACGCTCCATGCTATCTTCCCAGCCGCGCCTGCGCACCAGAATTCCAACATCAATAAAAGAATAAATATCATTTTCCATGCGTCCGGCATCCCGCTCATTTCCCGCCATATTTAACATACGATCCGGTATCTTTCTCACATCCGACGTGTGCAGAGTCGTCATGCCGTGTACCCCCGTACTCAGACACTCCATCAGATAGACCACTTCCTTAGACCTAATCTCCGAGAGCATGATCCACTTAGGATTCAGGCGCAGACAGGTCTTGATCGCCTGCGTGTAGTCCATCTGCCGGTTGATCCGCAGTTCCAGACAATCATGGTCTGGATGCATACTGGGATAATGCCATTCCGTCGTATCCTCGATCGTGATCACACGCTCATCCTCCGGGATATAACCGGATAAAAATTTACAGAGTTCCGTTTTGCCCGCTCCCGGTTCGCCTACCACTACAATATTTTTATGGTCTGCCACACAGGACAAAAGCAGGTCTAAAACCTCCTCTTTGCAATAGCCTTCTGCGATCATCTGTCTGGCATGCAGCCGCACATAGGGCAGGGACTTGCGGATGCAGATGCTGCGCCCGGTCAGACACACAGACTCATGCACAATGGTAATGCGCAGACTTGCCGTCTCTGCCTCCAAGACCGGATTTTGCCGGTTGAATGCCTTGCTCACACCATTTGCCACGCGCCCGGTAAACTGGTCCACGAAATCCTGACTTAAGATCAGATCTTTGCATACATGACGACAATTATCGCTGTCCGTGATCCAGACCTCTCTGCCGTTGTAATCCACATCCGTCACATCATCATCGATAATATAGGGATAAAGCGGTCCGAAAAAATCACCACTTTTACCCAATGCGATCATCCGTTCACTCATGTCGTCCCCCTTACAGCGCATTCTTCGTGAAGAAATACGTCAGTAACTGGGAAAAAGCCCCACCGACAATACTGTTTTGATCCTTACCGATCAGTGTCGAAACCAAGATCAACATTGCTCCGATCACAACCACGGTGATCATAGCTGGTCCATATTCTTTAATAATATCCTGCATATTCTCTCATCCTTTCATTTTTGCATAAAAGGACATAAAGCATACCCAAATCGGAATAAGCCGGCGATACGCCGTCGAAAAAAGATGCCATCTCATAAGATGGTGAGATTGATATTAACAAGTCTTTTTCCTTTTGGCAAGACCTTTTTGAATTATTGCAAAAGTCTGACAAAAGCCAATATTATTTTTTCTTTACTCCATCCCTCATATGACCTATAATATATTGCATATTTCGTTGTTGTTATCGGCAGCGACAATTTTTTAGAAAGAAGAGGTATTTCATATGGCACAGAATCCTATCGTAACCATAGAAATGGAAAATGGCGACATCATGAAAGCAGAATTATATCCTGATGTTGCACCAAACACAGTCAACAACTTTATCTCCTTGGTAAACAAGGGCTACTATGATGGTATTATCTTCCATCGTGTGATCCGCGGCTTTATGCTGCAGGGCGGCGATCCGACCGGCACAGGTACCGGCGGTCCTGGCTATTCCATTGCCGGAGAATTTTCTCACAATGGTTTCCAGAATGACCTCAAGCATACACCGGGTGTCCTTTCCATGGCACGCACCATGGTCCCGGATTCCGCTGGCAGCCAGTTCTTTATCATGCACCAGACCAGCCCACACTTGGACGGCGAGTACGCGGCCTTTGGTCAGATCATCGAGGGTATGGATGTAGTCAACAAGATTGCTGAGACCGCAACCGATTACTCTGATCGTCCTTTAGAGGAACAGAAAATGAAAAAAGTGACCGTCGAGACCTTCGGCGTAGATTATCCGGAACCGGAAAAATGCTAATAGGCTAATAAAAAGACAGATGCCTGGGCGCTTATCTTGCACCAGAGCATCTGTCTTTTGTATTGTCATTTTTTATTTGTCATCATCCATAAATACCGAGAAAGATGTTTTGCCTAATACATCATTGACAAAGCCTTCGGTATCGTCTCGTACCTCTTTCCAGTCAAGGGCTTCCAGATTATGAATGTAGTCCGCCTGATCGCCGAAAAGATCCGGCAGTCCTTCGGTCACCTTCCTCATCTGCCCTTTAAAATATCCTTTTGCCATCGTATCTCCGTCACAGGTCATGACCATATCGGTAGCCTTCAGGCTAAATCCATCCTCTGCCTCCTGCCATGTGATATTGGACGTCATCTTGTACTGTTTGCCGGTATTGGCATAGTAGGTCATTTCCGCATCGATCCAATGAGAATAGTCGGGATTGCGCACCATCTTCATTTCTACGCGCTCATCGTCCGGCAGTTCATAATACATATAGGCAGTGCCGACATCCTCGCCATCAACGACCATGGATGCACCATCTAAGACATCCGACATATCCACAGAAAGCCTGCGCAAATGGTTGTGCTTGGTCAGATACATGGAGCAGACCACATCATAATCCGGGGCATCAATTCCTAAAAGATCCCAGATAAACTGTCCACATCCCTGCGGAATGGTGATCACAAACTCCTCACTGACCGTGCCATCTTCATCTTCGATGGTCTTACCCGTCTGATCGATGGAGATCTGCTTGGTCAGGTCTGCAATATCCTGCATATGATCCTTGAACCATGTTTTATCGATATCAGAAGTCAGATCCGGCATTTTCAAAAAGAGATCCTGCCCCGTCGGGAAGGCATAGCCAATATCATCCCCCAAAAGCGGGGCTTCCATGTAGACCGTCTGATCCTCTGCATAAAAATCCAACTCGCCCATATCGACCCACAAAAGATCCATATCCATCTTGGAAGAAATGCGCTTTTGTGTAAAAGACCGCTTGGCATCCACATCAAAATAGATGGAAGATTTTACCTGCTGCATACCGGAAAGTCCTACTTTACCGGTCAGTTCGGTATCTCCATTGCCATAGTCACGGCACATCTCCATAATATCAATATCATGCAAAAGATAGCCCGGATTTTTCAGTGTGACCTCCATAAAATAAATGGAGGATAAAAGTAAGCGGGAACTTGGTTGCTGCGCCCAAGTATAAAATGCCCCACCGGCGACCACGATAAGTGCTGCCAAAATCCCTAATATGATCTTGCCTCTTTTTTTCATAGGCCTTCCCTACCTTGTCTTAAATAAATGGATTATAAAATCTGCTTCCATCATGATATGTAACCACAAGTGCTATGACCATAACGACTAGAGTTACGATCATGACCGCATAGTCTGCTTTTGCAAGTTTGCGCCCCATATACCAGGTACGCTTTTTATTTTTTCCATAACCACGCAACTCCATGGCATTGCTGACCGTGTCGATCCGATCCATACTGGTAAAGATCAATGGGAAAATGATGGCTGACACATTTTTGATTCGATCCATCAGTTTTGCCTTGCCGGACATCTCGATTCCGCGCGCTTCCTGTGCATTTTTGATTTTGTGGAAATCATCCTGCACATCCGGGATATAGCGGAGCGCGATCGCCATCGCATAACCGATATTATAACTTACGCCAAGTTTATTCAATGATGCCGCAAGTTCGGATGGATTGGTCGTGATGATGAACATAAATACCGCCGGCACGATCGTAAAATACTTGAGCACAACATTGAGTTCATAGAACAACTGCTCCTGGGTCACCACCCAGCGGCCGCCCAGACTGTAAAGGATGTGCTCTGTGCCATAGATCTTTGTTCCCTGTCCCGGTGCAAAGATAAAAATAGCCAGAATGTTGATGATCATAAATACCAATATCACCTTAAAAACGGAACCAACCTGTTCCCAACTGGTCTTGGATAGTTTAAACAAGATTAAACTGGTCGCAAGCATAATGGCAAGCACCCTGGTATCATAGGTCAACATACAGGTGATGGTCCATGCCAGAAAGAAGATCAGTTTGGTAACGCCACACAGATCTTCCATCCATGTTCCTTTTTCTTCATAAGAAAATAATTTTGCCATTATCTCACCGTCCTTTCGTAGTTGATAAAGCATTCAACAAACGCAGACGGTGACGGGATACCGCATTTTTCTGCCATCTCATAAAGTGAAGTCTGCTTTAAGTATGCCCGATCTGCGATCTGCCCATTCGTCAGGATATTTGCCGGTGTGTCGTCCGCGATCATCTGTCCGTCCGCGATCACAATGGCACGATCCGTATATTCCAGCATCAAATGCATATCATGCGTGATCATAATGATGGTGGTACCAAATTCTTCGTTTACCCGTTTTAAGAATTCCATGATCTCCGTATAGTGACGGTAATCCTGTCCGGCTGTCGGCTCATCTAAGATCATGATCTGTGGGTTCATGACTAAAATAGAAGCAATAGTCACACGCTTCTTTTGTCCGAAACTCAGGGCTGAGATCGGCCAGTTACGAAAAGGATAAAGACCGCAGATCTTGAGTGTTTCATAGACTCTTTCCTTGATCTCATCTTCCGAGACACCGCGCACGGCAAGACCCAAAGCCACCTCATCATAGATCATTGCCTTGGAGATCATCTGATTTGGATTTTGCATGACAATACCGATCTTTTCGCCACGCTCCTTGATGGAAAGCGGTGCGATATCCTGACCATCCAAGAGGATCCTGCCCTTATCCGGCTGCAAAAAGCCACAGATCAGGCTGGAAAGAGTCGTCTTTCCGGCACCATTTTTTCCAACAATGCTGATCATTTCGCCTTTATTTACCGAAAAATCAATATCCTGTAAGATCGGGTGCTTGGCATCATAGGAAAAATCCAAATGCTCTACGGCAAGAGCCACCTGGCTATTTTTTCCCTTTGCCGGTGTCTGGGCACTGGCAAACCATTCCTGTACCTGTCCTTTGTAGGCAGAAAAATCCATGGTCTCCACATGTGCCGGACGATCTTTTTCGGAAATCGTGCAGCCTGCATGCTTCAATGCCGTCACATAAAGCGGTTCACGGATGCCCTCTTTCATCAGTATATCACAAGATAAAAGTTGATCCGGTGTCATATCCGCAACAATCCTGCCATCACCCACGACCACAATACGGTCTACATCCTTATATAAAGCATCTTCCAAACGGTGCTCAATGATAAGGATGGTCTTATTCTGTTCTTTTTGGATGGAATCGATCAATGCGATCGCGCGTTTTCCTGTTGCCGGATCCAAATTGGCAAGTGGCTCATCAAAAAGCAGAATATCCACGTCATCGATCATGACGCCTGCCATAGACACACGTTGCTTCTGTCCACCTGACAATGCTCCCGGTGCATGGTGCAAAAGATTTTTCACATCCACCATATCGGCAATCGCATCCACACGTCTGTGCATCTTTTCTTCTTCCATACAGTCGTTTTCCAATACAAAGGCGATATCTTCCGCTACCGTCAGTCCGATAAACTGTCCATCTGTGTCCTGTAAAACAGTGCCGACCATCTTGGATAGTCCAAAAATGCCCAGGTCTTTCGGTTCCTTTCCTCCAATATATAACTCACCGGTACTCTCTCCTGCATATGAAAAAGGAACCAATCCGTTGATGCAGTTGGCAAGTGTTGATTTGCCTGACCCGGATGGCCCTATAATAAGAATTTTTTCTCCGGGATAGACGCTAAGGTCAATATCCCGGAGAGTTGGTTCTACCTGTGAATTGTACTTAAACGAATAATTTTTAAACTCGATAATAGGTTCCACAATCACATTCCCTTTTAATAATTAGTCTTCTTTTGTAAGGCTTGATGACTTTGCACCAATCTTAGTATAACCCATGCCAAGCAGAGTTCCAAGAATTGCTGTAATAATAATATTTGCTACAAATGCACATGCACCCTGTGCAAATACCTTATTGGTAGGCTCTGAATAGATGACAATGTCTAGTACCGGAGCAACGAGAATCCATGCAACCGCATTTGTTACAATCTGTACTATATTAAAAAGTACAATTGCTTTACGGTCAAATCCGCCTTCTTTGATCTGATACTTCTTAGCGAAAAGGCCTACGCCGATACCAATCACAGCTTCTGGAATAACCCAGCTCCACCAGATACTACCATAAAACATAGCATCGCCAAGTGCATGACCAAGAATACCTACAATGCCACCAACAACTGGGCCAAATACTGCTGCTAAAAATGCAAGGACTGCTGCTCTTGGCTGTAAAGAAGTGTTAGGAATGATTCCCAATGGGATCTGCACCTCTGTAAGCACGATAAAGAGCGCTGTTCCGATACCGGTCGCAACGACTTCTTTAATACCAAACTTCTTCATAATGAAATTCCTCCTTTAAATATGTATAATACTGCATTATTATATGTTATCTTGCAGAATTTCTCAACGTCCTTTTATACAAAAAACGCCTAAAATCCGCATGATTTTTGGCATTTTGCAAGATTTTGCTGTGTTTCCATAGCATTTTGATAGGATTTTGGCAGTTTGGATTTTCTGCGAAAGAATCGAGCGGAGGTGTTACGCGTGTGCTTATTTGAATACGATCAGGAAAAACATATCAAAATGGAAAAAGCAGAGTCCTATCAGGACGGAATCGCCTTAGGGGAAGAACGCGGTAAGCGACTTGGACAGGAAATGGGGCAGGATATCATCAATCGTCTGAACCAGTCTTTGATAGCCGATAATCGTCTGGAAGATTTGACGCGCAGTGTTCAAGATCCAATATATCAGGAAGAATTGTTAAAAGAATATGGTATCTTGATGTAAGGTATTTCAAAAAGAGCGTAGGGAGATTTCAATCCCTACGCTCTCTTCTTTTGCTCAATTAATACGACAAGATGTAGATTGCGTTATGTGACTGACGCGCTCCCTTAACTCTTAGATTACTGAAGTAATGAAAGAACACCCTTCAGCAACAGATGTAAAATCTACAAAACAATCTGATGGAACAACTACCGCAACTAAGTATTTTGCAGACGCAGCAAAGTCAGTTGAAATAACAACTGCAACTGCAAGTGGTATGGTTAGAAGCGAAAATGTAAATGGCACTCTTAACTTCAATTTACATGTAGGTGCAGATTCGTCATCTGACAACAAGATTGGTGTCCAGATTGATGCAATGAGCGCGGCAGGAATTGGTGTTAAGGGTCTTAAGGTTGATACAGAGGATGATGCTACTGCAGCTATTGATACTATTTCACAGGCTATCCAGTCTACACAGGGTGTTCTTTCATTACTTCAGTAGTCCAAGCGTTAAAACGAGCGTATAATTACATGGAACGATGTATATCGCGAAGTAATAATTGAGCAAGTGAAAAGAGGTCACTGGGAAATGCTATTGCAAATCCCTGCGACCTCTTTTAAACTATTTCCAATAGTTAGCCAGCCGATGACAAGCCATTCATCTTTTCTAATCTGATAATACGCTCCGAATGATCGGATACAACCGACTTCAAAACATCTGTATCTGTGTTCATCTGCTCATGGCTCTCGATGGATATTTCATACTTTCTGTACTCCGTATTAACAACCTTGCACAGATCTTTCAGACTCGGCACAACATAATTTTCAAGAAGTAACTCGACATTTGTCATACGCTCCTTTAAGCCTTGTGTTTCCGTCTTGAGTCCTTGCATCTCTGATTTCAAACTTTGTGTCTCTGCCTTTTGCTCTGCCATATCTGACTTTAAGTTAGATACATCCTGCTTTAGCCCTGATACATCCTGCTTTAGCCCTGATACATCCTGCTTTAATCCTAAGATATCAGCCTTGATCGGATTCAACTTTTCATCTAGTTTCTGATCCAGTTTTTCATCCAACTTTTTGTCTAACTTCTCATCCAGCATATCTGACATGACCCTAGTCATGGCTACCAGCAATTCTTCATTTGTCATAACTCTGCCCCCTTTCCTACAAATTCCCCTTGGTAAATAATATCCGTTGATATGCTACTGATTGTACTATCCCCTATCAGAAATTGCAAGAAACTTTTTCATAAATGACACAATGCGTGTATCTTCTTATAAATCCCATTCCGCCTGTCTGGTGTGCAAAAGTTCATGCGACTTATGCGACAGTGGCCGATCTAAGAATTTATCATAAGCCTGGACGATCGCCGGATTTTCATGTGAAAAGCGCAACTGGCTTCCCTTATCCAGCGCATACAACTTCTGTCCACGCTGACATGCCAATTCCAAGCCATCATGGATCGGTTGTCCACCGCCTCCGGCACATCCGCCCGGACAGGCCATCACTTCTACGAAATCATAAGAGACCTCGCCTCTGCTGACGCGCTCCATCAGATTTCTGGCATTTCCCAGTCCACTGACTACGGCTGCATGCACCGGCGTACCGGCAATATCCACGGTCACTTCCCGAATGCCATCTTCTCCACGTACAATAGAAAAATCATCTGCCCCCGGATTCTTTCCGGTCACAAAATAGTATGCACTACGAAGTGCTGCCTCCATGACTCCACCGGTCGCACCAAAAATCACACCCGCTCCGGTACCAATACCAAGCGGTTCGTCAAAAGCATCTTCTTCCAAGGTATCGATATTGACCTGGGCTGCACGAAGCATACGGATAAACTCTCGCGTTGTAAGCGAAACATCGACATCCCGATCTGCTCCACTGTCATTGACCTGTGGCACTGCACATTCATACTTTTTGGCAGTACAAGGCATGATGGAAACACAGGTGATCTTGTCCGGTGTCACACCCAAGATATCTGCATAATAAGTCTTTGCAATGGCTCCAAACATCTGCTGTGGCGATTTTGCTGTAGATAAATTGTCTACATAATCCGGGAACTGCGATTTCATAAAGCGTACCCAGCCCGGACAGCAGGACGTAAACATTGGCATTTTTGCATCTTTTTCATGTGAAAGACGCTCCAACAACTCATGTCCTTCTTCCATAATTGTCAGATCCGCAGAAAAATCCGTATCAAAAATATAATCAAATCCAATCTGTCTTGCGGCAGACACCATTTTCCCTACTGTCGCCTGCTCTGTAGAAAGCCCAAAGCCCTCGCCCCATGCGGCACGAACTGCCGGAGCGATCTGGGCGATCACGATCTGATCCGGATCCATAATGGCATCCATGACCTTAACCGTATCATTTCGTTCACGAAGTGCACCGGTCGGGCAATGTGTGATGCATTGTCCACAAAGGGCGCAATCCATATCTTCGATATTTTGCATATCTACCGTGCTTACACTGGTACGTTTGCCTGTATTGATAATGTCCCACACGCCCATGGTCTGGATCTTGTCGCAGACCTGCACACAGCGCATACATTTGATACATTTCGCAGAATCACGGATGATCGGGAAAGAATGATCCCATGGCTGGTTCTCGATCTCGATCTTGTATGGGATTTCAATAATATTCAACTCTCTGGCAAGTCTCTGCAGATTACAATCATTGCCTCTTACACAGGTGGCACAGCGAAAATCATGCTGTGATAAGATCAATTCCACGTTGGTACGTCTTGCAGACTGCACCTTGGGACTGTTGGTAAAGATTTCCATACCCTCTTCCACCACATTATTACATGCAGCAACAAGATTCTTTTTCCCACCGATCTCCACTAAGCAAACACGGCATGCGCCGATCTCATTGATCTCTTTTAAATAGCAGAGCGTAGGGATGCGAATGCCTTTTTCTCTGGCGGCATCCAAAATCGTCGTGCCTTTTTCTACCTGAATTTCTATTCCGTTAATCTTGGCATTTACCATCTTAATTCCCTACCTCCTCTCAGTACTCCACATCCATAGTGATCGCAGCGCAGACATCTGGCTGCTTCCTGAATCGTTTCTTCACGGCTCATAGCATTCTCAATGCCGTCAAAATCGTTCTTGCGTTCACACGCTTCTCTTTCTGTCAAATGGATACGTCCACTTGGCAACTTGTCATTCATAAGAGGAGATGGGATATCCACATCTACGGTGATCTCGTGATGATATCCCAGATATTCATCAATATTGGCAGCCACGACCTTGCCTGCTGCAATCGCCTTGATCACGGTTGCCGGTCCGGATACGCAGTCTCCACCGGAAAATACGCCAGGATTTCCTGTTGTCTTACCGCCATCATCCGTGATGATACGGTTCCATTTGGTCGAAATGCCCTGTTCTTCAAACTGCTCACTCTCGATATCCTGTCCGATGGCAACCAGAATGATATCTGCCGGCATGCGGATTGGATCCTTGTCCGCCTTATTGGACTTTGGTCTTCCATTGCGGTCATAAAGCCCACTGATCTGCGGCTGCGTCCAGAGTGCCACTGCCTTGCCTTCTTCATCTGCTTCCACGCGAAGCGGTGCCTGCAGGGTAAATAATTCCACCCCTTCCTCAATGGCTCCACGCACCTCTACCGGTGATGCTGTCATGTCTTTTTCCTGACGTCTGTATATGATGCTTACCTTTTCCGCATTGGCACGAACGGCTGTTCTCGCACAGTCCATGGCAACATTTCCACCACCGATAACGGCTACCTTTAGTCCGCTAAAGTCTAAGCGCTTTTCCAGTCCCACGTCGCGCAGCAGATTGACTGCTGAGATAACGTTCAGGCTGTCTGCACCTTCAATGTCAAAATTCTTGTCAGTCTGTGCACCGATGGAAATATAAACGGCATCGTATTCCTTTTCCAGATCTTCCATTGAAATATCACGTCCGATCTGTGTATTTAGGCGTACTTCCACACCGGTCTTTAATATGTAATCAATATCCTGCGCCAGACGTTTTCTCGGGAAACGATAATTTGGAATACCATAGCGAAGCATTCCTCCAAGTGCCGGTTTCTCCTCAAATACCACAGTCTGATGTCCCATCAGTTGCAGGAAATAAGCCGTCGTAAGTCCACTTGGTCCGCCACCGATGATGGCGATGCGCTTCCCTGTAGGCTCTGCCTTTGGCGGTACCGGAATGGAATCCAGATCTGCAAAATCTACGGCAGACCGTTTGAGTCCGCGAATATTGACAGAAGAATCCAGCATGTTTCTACGGCATCTCTGCTCGCAAGGATGCTCACAGATCAATGCACACGCCACCGGAAACGGATTATCTTTCCGGATCAGACGCACAGCATCCTCATATCTGCCCGCTCCGGTAAGAGCGATATAGCCCGGAATGTCTACATGTGCCGGGCACTGGTCGATACATGGGATCGGCTGTTCAAAACTACCGCTGCATCTGTGATGCTTTACATGCGAAATGTAGTCCTCCTGCAAGCCGTCCAAGCCCACAAGCACCATACGTGCCGCCTCAAATCCGATTGCACAGTCTGCTGACAACTCGATATTCTTTGCTGTCTTTTCGATCAGAGTCAGTGTATTCTCTGTCGCCCGATTGTTCAGGACATCCTCCAACAGATCCTCCAATTTTCCCAAGCCGTCCCGGCATGGCACACACTTTCCGCAACTCTGCGCATGGCATACTTTTAACATGGCAAGCTGCATCTCCACCAGACAAACTCCCGGTGGGCTGGCGATGATCCGCTGCTTAAATTCCTTGGCAAGTGTCAAGGTCGTAGACGATGCACGATCATCTGTCATAACCGTTAATCTACTCAATGTAAAATCCCCCTTTACTTTTTCTTCGCCTTTTCAGAACTACCCCTTTATTCTAAAAAGACCTTTCATACTTATGTAATTTTTATTATACAGGTGGGGAAAAACGATAGCAAGAATTGATAATTTTTTCACGTTGTTTTTGAGAAAAAGAATATGACAAAAAACCGCTGCAAGCCTTGATTTTACAAGGTTTTGCAACGGTTTTTCAATGTTTTCAAGAAATGAGACACGGGGGATTCGAACCCCCGACAACCTGATTAAAAGTCAGGTGCTCTACCAACTGAGCTAGTATCCCATGTTATAAAAGATAGCTGGGCTAGCAGGATTCGAACCTGCGAATGCTGGAATCAAAATCCAGTGCCTTACCGCTTGGCGATAGCCCAACAACTTCATAATGTTGCTCTATCGCAACAAAGGTGGATAAAGGGATTCGAACCCTTGGCCTCCAGAGCCACAATCTGGCGCGCTAACCAACTGCGCTATACCCACCATATTGAGATGAGTAAGACAAGGTCTTACTTAAAAAATATTACTACCTCCTGCATAATGACAAGAAATAGTAACATCAAATGTGCTCGAAGGGATTCGAACCCCCGACCCACGGCTTAGAAGGCCGTTGCTCTATCCAGCTG